>Ga0157373_10000031_pt1 | contig 126446 bp, 118 predicted proteins | sample C65metaG_FD_113460 | JGI IMG/M metagenome (GOLD analysis project Ga0157373, IMG submission 113460) | Corn rhizosphere microbial communities from Kellogg Biological Station, Michigan, USA - C6-5 metaG | ecosystem: Host-associated > Plants > Roots > Rhizosphere > Soil | place: USA: Michigan...
GATAAGGCTGATTCAGGCTCATCCAGTATATAAAGGCCATTGCCTTTGAACCGATTGATAAAAACTGCCCAAAATGATTCGCCATGCGACTGCTCATGCAACGACTTACCGCCGTACGAATTAATAATGGGTGGTCCTGCCAGGGGGTCGGCATCTAAATTCTCGATTTCGGTAGCCACATTAAAAAAACTTTCACTGCGTAAAAAATAACCGTCCCTACGCTTACCTGGCGCTCTTGAAGTACGCAGGTGTTTATGCAAGATAGAGTGTGAAGCCCGGGTATTGAAGTTAAAGTTACCCGAGCCACCCTCAGGGTTAAAGCCTAACGATACCGCAATGGCCTCTAACAGGGTTGATTTACCAGTACCATTCTCGCCTACAAAATAGGTTACTTTGGGATGTATCTCAAGACCATCCATCTTACGAAAAAAGGGCAATGAGAAAGGATAAACACCAAAATCAGCGCTTGTTTTGTTAAAGAAAACATCAGTAAGCTCGCCGTTTGATCTCATCATGCGCAGTAAGTTACAACTCAAACTTTAACCCATCGTAAGCCAGATGAATATTGGGCGGCAGCTCCAGCGAAACATCCGCGTGGCGACCAAGCCGGTGACTGATGTGAGTAAGATAGGTTTGATCGGCACCCATTTCCAGGGCAAAGGCAACAGCTTCTTCGAGCGTAAAGTGCGAAATATGGCTATCACGCTGCAGGGCGTTGATCACCAATACTTTTGACCCTTTAATCTTAACGCGTTCTTCTTCGGCAATGGTTTTGGCATCGGTAATATAGGTAAAATCGCCGATACGGAAACCTAAAACAGGTAATTTATAGTGTAACACCTCGATCGGAATAACGGGGACGCCCTGCACCTCGAATATTGCATTACTAATACTATGCAGATTAATTTGTGGTATACCGGGGTATTTAAACTCCTCGAATATGTACATAAATTCGCGCTTTAGCGCGTGTTGAACCATTTCGGTTGCATATACGTCAATGGCCGCATTTTGCCTGAAGTTAAAGGCGCGGATATCGTCCATACCGGCGGTATGGTCTTTATGCTGATGGGTGAAGATCAACGCGTCGAGCCTCTTTACATGCTCGCGCAGCATTTGTTGCCTGAAATCAGGGCCCGAATCGATCACAAATACCTTTCCATCAATTTCGATCATCACCGACGAGCGCAAGCGCTTATCATGCGGGTCGGTCGAAGTACACACTTCGCAATCGCAGGCTATTACGGGCACGCCCTGCGATGTTCCGGTACCTAGTAGAGTGATGGTCACAGTTGTAGTCGGGTTTGAGTTATCTGATGTAAAAATATGATCTGTTTATCATCCAGCAATTTATGATCGATCTCCAGCTCAAACAACAACTCCACCACCGATTGTATCTTGCTTTCCAGGTTCGAAAACTTGTTCACCACCACAATACGGCTGTTTTGCAGCACACAGGCCCCGGTTTTAAAATTACCTTTCTCGTACCGGATCTTATAACCTGCCGATTTAAGCAGGTTTTCGAGCTTTTCGAGGGTGTGCTGGGTGAAGGTTATCATTGATCGGATATTGCGATGTGCGTATTGAGATATCTGAAAACGAAATATACTAAAAATGGTATCGCACTACGCAATACGCATTACTCAATGCTACCTCAGATCCACCACCTCAACACCCGGGTGCGCTTTCACGTCAAACGCGAAAACCGCATCGGGCACGTTTACGTTCGGGGTAAAAGTTTGCATGGTGTAGGTATACCTGTTGCCGTTCTTATCGAATATCAGTGCGCTGTATATCTGCTTTTTGGCTTTATCTATTGTTAACCGAACTTTAAAGAAATTCTTTTTAGAGTCGGTCGGCGTCATGTCGATCGTTTCGTAGGTTACGCTGCCTTGCTTTACCTCACCGGTGTAGATATAATTAAAACCTTTTTCGTAAATGGTAAAGATGTGGGCCGGGTTTAAAGCATCTTCATTGCTTGCTACATCGTTTACCTGTACTTCGTTATCTTTTTTAAGATAGGTCCATTGTTGTTTGCCGTCGCTTATCAACTCCTGTGCAACAGTAGGGGTTTTACCTTTGCTATACAGTGTAACCTTAAACTTATTGGCTTTTGATTTGGCGATCAGTGTACCTGTCTGGGTTTCTTTCAGGTTGGCCTGCGGGCTTTCAAGCGTATAGGTAAAGTTGGTTTTTACTACATCAAACGTCCGGTATTTTTTACTCACTTCGGCTAAAATGGCTTTCGCCTGGGCATCCTTCTGGGCGTAAACCTGCGTAATTGTACCCAGCGCCACTAAAACATATATTCCTATTTTTTTCATAAGTTCTTTGTCCTACTTATCATCCATATTGCTCAAAAACTGCTCCAAAGCGTAATCATCAGGGATTAAAACTTCGCGCGCTTTGCTACCCTCAAACGGGCCGACTATACCGGCTGCTTCCAACTGATCAATGATACGCCCGGCACGATTATAACCCAGCTTCAGCTTGCGCTGGATGAGCGACGTTGAACCTTGCTGATGCATCACGATCAGGCGCGCGGCCTCCTCAAACATCGGGTCGCGGTCGGCCGGATCAAAATCCTTTGGCCCTGAGCTTTCGCCCTCGCCTACGTATTCGGGCAACGCGTATGCTTCCGAGTAACCACGTTGCCCGCCGATGAAGTCGGATATCTTATCCACTTCAGGCGTATCCACAAAGGCGCACTGCAAACGGATCAGATCATTACCTGTTGACAAAAGCATATCACCACGGCCGATCAACTGATCTGCACCACCCGAATCGAGGATGGTTCGCGAGTCGATCTTCGATTGTACCCTGAACGCGATACGCGCCGGGAAGTTGGCTTTTATAGTGCCGGTAATAATATTGACTGACGGCCTCTGTGTAGCAATAATCAAGTGTATACCGATAGCACGCGCCAACTGGGCTAAACGGGCGATAGGTGTTTCAACCTCTTTGCCGGCGGTCATCATCAAATCGGCAAACTCATCCACAATCAGTACGATGAACGGCAGATAGCGGTGGCCCTCGGTAGGCAACAATTTGCGGTTGATGAACTTGGTATTATATTCCTTCAGGTTACGTACCTGGGCATCTTTCAACAAGTCGTAACGGGCATCCATTTCGATGCACAGCGAGTTTAGCGTATTGATCACTTTCTTGGTATCGGTGATAATGGCATCGGCCTCGTCGGGCAGTTTGGCCAAAAAGTGGCGCTCAATTTTACGGAAGAGCGTTAGCTCCACCTTTTTAGGATCCACCAGCACGAACTTCAATTCGGCAGGATGCTTTTTGTAGAGTAACGATACCAACAGCGCGTTAATACCTACCGACTTACCCTGACCGGTAGCACCAGCCATCAGCAAGTGCGGCATTTTAGCCAGATCGGCAATGAACACCTCGTTACTGATGGTTTTACCCAAAGCCACCGGCAGATCCATCGTGGTATTCTTAAACTTATCACTCTCCAAAACCGACCGCATCGATACCATTTCGGGATTCTGATTAGGTACCTCGATACCGATAGTACCCTTACCAGGCATCGGCGCGATGATACGGATACCCAAAGCCGCCAAACTCAGAGCGATATCGTCCTCCAAATTTTTGATCTTGGAGATACGCACACCAGGCGCCGGGATGATCTCATACAAAGTCACTGTAGGGCCGATGGTCGCCTTGATCTTATCGATCTCGATATTATAATGGTTCAGCGTCTCAACGATCTTATTCTTGTTGGCTTCCAGCTCTTCCGAGTTAACGGATATCTTGTTCGACCCATAGTGCTCGAGCAGCTCCAAAGGGGGGAATTTGTAAGAAGATAAATCAAGTCGCGGATCAAAAGCGCCGAATTGTTCTACCAAATCACCACTCGTAACCTTATCTTCCTTCTCAATGCTTAACTCGGGCTGCGGCCTTTCTTCATCAACCGTTAACGGGATATCGGTATCCGTACTTGGTGAAGGTGTTAACACCACTGGTTTATGAAAGGTGTTGACTGGCAGCGGCTCGTCATCTTCGGGCTCAGGTTCAGTAATCGTTAACTCGGGCTCGCGCAGTTTATTGATATCAATATTTTGCTGCATACGTGGCCTTTCAACAGGTTCGGCTTCTTCTGTTACTTCTTCCCCGGCAAACCGGCCTTCAAATGGGTCGAATACAGTATTGGTCAATATGGCATCGCCGGCAGGCTCAAGCTCTTTCTTTTTACGCTGGGGTAGTTTAAAGTCAATATTGTAAACAACAATGAGGAAGGTAACAGCGGCAAATACCACCAAACCGGCAGCGCCTGCCTCTCCTATCTGTGCATCCAGTAAACGATTGCTCCAGTAACCGAACTCGCCTTCCAGATAATGTGGATATTCATTCACCAAACCGTGGAAAAAGCCTATCGCTACCGAAAAAAAGATGATGCCGAACACCGCATAAGCCAATGTTTTACTAAGCGGGAACAAGCGTACCCTGAATAAAAACCGGTAGCCGATGATAAAAAACACTACCACGAATATGAATGAGGCCACACCAAACCACTCGTAAATAAACTGGTTGGATAATAAAGCGCCCAGCTTGCCTGCCGTGTTAACCACAATCGGATTTTTAACGCCGTTCTCGATCAACTCCTGCTGGGTTTTAAACAAGTTATGCCAGCCACCGTTGGCTTTGGATACATAGCTTTGATCTTCCTGCCAGGTAAAGAGGTACGAGGTAAAGGCCACCAGAAAGTAAATGGAGATCAACAGGAAAAACGCTCCTATAACTTTAATAAAGCGGCCATCTTTTAAATCGAAAGACGGAAGCTTCTCTGCTTTCTGCCGTGAGGCTTTTTCGGTCTTTGAAGAGGTATTGGGCTTATTATCGTCCTTAAAAGTGTTGGATTTAAACTGATTTCCTTTTACCGGCATTCTCTATTCAATAGCATTTAATCGCAAATATAAAGGTAATAGATAAAACAACTTATTTGTAACCATTTTTAATTTTTAGTATACTTGGGTTGCCATGACCCCTGATAACCTGGAACACTACATACAAACGGCTGATGTAAAAAGCCTGGGCGAACTGCTGGAGCGCGACCGCAGTTTAGCCACAGCCACAACCAGCCACAATGTTTCGCCGCTGATGCTGGCTTGCTACTATAAAAAGCCGGCTATAGTTTCGCTTTTACTGAACTATATCGACGAGATCAACCTGTTTGAGGCTTGTGCCGCCGGCCGCTTCGATGTAGTTGCCCACTTGGTTTATAACCATCCCGAAATGGTGAACGAGTTTTCTCCGGATGGTTTTACCCCGCTGGGCTTGGCCTGTTACTTTGGGCACCCGCAAATTGCCAGTTTTTTGGTTTTAAAGGGCGCTGATGTAAATATCCCTTCGGATAACGGCTTTAGCGTTTATCCCTTACATTCGGCAGTGGCCGCCAACCAAACCGAGATAACGGCGATGCTGCTGGATCATGGCGCGCAGGTTAACGTTAAGCAAAAATCGGGTGTAACACCGCTGCATTCGGCCGCGCAAAACGGCAATCTCGAACTGCTGATCATGCTGCTGGAACATGGCGCCTTAGTGAACATTCGCATGGAAGGCGGCAAACTCCCTGCCGATCTTGCCACCGAAAAAGGCTTTGCGGATATCGCGGCGATATTGACGGATTGATTTTTAAAGCCAAAAAGTGTTATTGCGAGGTACAACCTGTGCCGACTTGTTTCGATAAGCAATCTCTATGTTTATTGTTCGTAATGACGCTTTAATATTTTATTGTTATTTGGGCGTTACCTTCGGCCGCGCTTTCCGCTCATACTGCACAGGCATTAGCCACAGGCCGGTATCCGCTACAATCGCTAACGCAAGCCCTGTCGTTATTTTACGTTGCAATAAACCAGCAGTTCGCTCATTCCCTTGCCTTCAGCGTCAGCCTTAATACCTAACTCTTCAGCAGGCATCCCTTGGCGGTTCAACCAAAAAGTGGGGTAACCAAACTGCTTGCCACCAGCCATATCCCAGGCGGCAAAAGGCACAAATAAAATATCGCGTTTATCAAGTTTAAAGGCATCGATGGCCATTTGATAAGCTTGCGGGTCGGGTTTGAATTTCTTTACCTTATCGGTGCTCAACGCATAATCAAAAACACCTTGCAAGCTGCTGTTTTCAATACCTTTTTGCATCATTTCGTCTGTAAAATTAGATAGCAGCGCCAGTTTTACCCCGGCAACTTTTAACGCCCTCAACGCATCGGCAACATCGGGCCAAACCTTAATATTCAAATAGGCCTGCATTAGTTGCTGCTTTTGGGTTTTATCCATATCAATCTTTACGGTTTTAGTGGCAAAAGTTAAAGCATCGCGGGTAACCGTAAAGAAATCGGTATAGGTACCTAACTGATTACGCAGCCAGGTATATTCAAATTGTTTGGTTCTCCAAAGACTGACCAGTTCGCCGCCGTGTTCGGGGTACATGTCCTGCATAATTTTAAAAACCGGGCGCAAGTCAAAAATAGCGAGGCCATCAAAGGCTATGGCTTTAAATTTCCGTGGCTGTATACTCAATATATCAAAAGGTTTGGCCAGCATTGCCGCACCTAGCAAAGTGCCGGCCATGCTGATGAATTCAGATCTGTCGATATCCATTTAATCAGATGCTTCTAACATACAACCCTTCATTAGTGCCCAGGAATAGAACACTGCCCGATTGCAGGATAGCATGTGCGTGGATGCCCTCCAAAAACTCCTGCCCGTTTGCCCAGGTAGAACCTAACGCGGCATTTTTATCGCGCTGCTGGATGGTAGTTCCGTTTTCGGCACTGCCAAAGGAAACCGATAAGATATAATCTTTTGTGGTACCGCAATACAGTTCTTTATAATTCAGTGCCTGTGCATTGTGCAGATCGGCTGTATCATAATCCCAGCTCAAGCCATTGTTAGTACTGCGGATCATTTTTCCTTCTGAGGTATGGCCATATAAGGTACCGTTATCCACGATCATCTTATCGATATAGGTCTGGATATGTGGCAAAGCCGACTCGAGCCATTGCCCGGAGCTAACATTGTAATAATAAAAAGTAGCGTTAACTCCTGCTGCGGCAACCAAAGTATTATTTGCGCTCAGCATTTTAAAAACTTCGAACGAGGTTATAATTTGCGGCAGGCCACTGTTAAAAGCATCCCAATTACCGGTTGCCGGGTTTAAGGCACGAACGCCATTGCCCCTTGTTGAAACATATAAAGTATTGTTGCTTATTGCAAATGAGGAGATAGGGTAACCTACCAGGTAACCATATATGTTATAATCCTGAAAACCACTAACGTAGTTAATCCAGTTCCTGCCGTCGTTGCTGCTGAAGATGCCATTATTACCGGTACCCAGGTATATTTTTCCATTAAAAACCCTGATAGCTGTAATATTTACATCGGCAATACCGACCTTTACCGACGACCAACTGGCGCCATGATCAACACTGATATATAAAGTATTACTGTTGGAAGCCGCATATATCACGTTGTTAAACTCTTCCAATACAGTTATGGTATCGTTAGGTGCGTTCAGCTTTACCCAATTGGAGCCTGGCTTTGGTAAAGGATTAGAAGTGACAGGTGCAGGCTCATCCTTTATGGCCATTTTATGGCATGCTGAAAGGCCCAGCATTGTACAAACTATACAAACCCCAAAAACTAATTTTCTTAAAATTACTGACATGTAATACGTTACGATTTTTTCAGTTGCAATTTAATATGCTTTTTTATAATACAAACCGTTGTCTGTCGCCAAAAACAATACGTTTGTCTGCGAACAGAGCGCATGGGCATGCAGGCCCGGCAAAAACTCATCATTATTAGCCCAACTTGTACCCAAACCAGCGTTCTGAGCGCGGCTTTGTATCCAGATGCCTCGGGTGCCTTTGTTCTCATCCATAAGCGAGTACATTTTGTGACTATCCACGTACATGCCCCGCATCAGGAACTTATCATCGGAGGTATCAGCCTTTAAGCCTACCGTATCAAAATTGAGGGTAAGGCCGCCGTCATCGCTGCGTAGAATAGTTTCGCGGTCGTTATTGCCGACATAGATCTGGGTAAGGATACTGGTTTGACTGTTAACCATATCGATCATCAAGTTAGGGAACGGCGTGTTTTTATACAGTGTTTTCGAAATATCGACATACGGTTTGGTTTGCCATAATTGCTGCGGCTGGTTGTAGCCGGCAAAAAAATCGGTGGTACCGGCAATTAAATAATTATTAACCACCAAAAGCCTGGAGGCACGTACGGCACTACCCAAACCATTCTGAAAGGTTACCCATTGGCCCGATGGGTTCAGCATCAGGATACCTTTGCCATAATTGTCGTAGGCAGCGGCGTACAAATTATTATTCCATACAACAAATGAGCTTACCGACACGGTAGTGTTACCTGCATCGGCCCAGGTCTGGCCATTATCGCTGCTCGAGTAAATATCATAATCGGTGCCTGCATACAGCTTATTTTGATACATGATGAGTGATAATATCCTTACACCCGAAGCTACCGGGTTGGTAGCCGTCCAGGTAATGCCGTTATCGGCGCTTTTATATATCTTGCCGGAGGTAGATGAGGCAACGTAAACCACATTGTTAAATACCCCGAGGGCGGTCATGTCATCTGCCGGCAGGTTAGTTACCCTTTCCCATTGCAGTGTAGGGCCAGGGCCGATAGACCGGGTGGTTGACGTCATGGCCTCCATCCTGCATTTATAACACGATGAAAGCCCTAAGCCTGCAATTAAAATGCAGATAGAAAATTTTATAGCTGGCTTATTCATATATCTTTTTTCAATGGGTTTTTATTTCTTAACAAAACTTTACAAAGCTGCATCGATGATCTGTGCCATGATGAGCCGTTATCAACTATGTTTAGAAGTGACATTCGGCTTATGCACTCTGTTATCAGGCTATCTTTTTAAAATAAATACCGTTATCGGTGGCTAAAAACAATACGTTATTAAGTGAGCAGAAATCATAGCCAAAACCGGCCGTTGGCAACACCTCGCTGTTAGTGGCCCAGCTTGTACCTACCGGTGCAGTAGCATCGCGCTGTTGTACACATACGCCGCCGCCGGTAAGCACATTGCTTACCACATACAGTTTGCTGTTAAAAGAATACAACATACGGATATGTGTGGAATTGATGGTACCCGGTTCTTTTTGCAGGCCAAGCGTATCGGCAGCCCAGGTTACGCCGCTATTGGTACTGCCATATAACATAGTGCCAGGTGTAACCAGCAAAGTGCCCGAACCATAAGTTACATCCTGCATAGTTGAAACGCGGTGAGGATTAAAATAATCGGTGGCGATCCATTGGCCGTTGGCAGTGTTACAGGTATAAAAGAAGCCGTTAACCCCACGTAATGATATCAGGCTTTGGTTTACAGCGATGGTCTTTTTAACAATGAAATCGTAATTGGACGGTAAGCCATTGGTATTGAACGGCCCCCAGGTACCAGCGTTCTTATTCAATATCTGCAAGCCATCGCCAGGTGAATTGCCTTGCTCGGAAGATGCGTATAAATTATTGTTGAGGATGGTGAACGAGGTAACCAGCGAAATGGTTGATTGGTTTACCCATGTTTGCCCGTTGTTAGTGCTGGCAAAAATACCGTCGAACTGGGTACCGGCATAAATGGTATTATTAAATACCGCTAAAGCTGATATATTGGTACCTTGTTTTACCACGGCCGAAGGTATCCAGGTAGCACCCAAATCGGCACTGCTGTATACTAAACCATTGCTGCTTGCCGCGTAGATGGTGTTACCAGATGTTGTGAGTACCGTAAACTCCTGGTTGCCCGGGAGCGACGTGATTTTTGTCCATGTTGATGCGGCGGAGCCCATATCGGGGCTATAATCATGACATTTATGGCAAGCCGAAAAACCCAGCCAGATGGCGAGGGATAGGACCAATAGCGTAAAAATGTTTTCATTCTTTCTTTTAGTGATTGGTTTTGGTGTGTTTTTAGGTTTCATTGGGTTGTGATAATCATATTTAACTAAAAGGGATCCAAAAAAATAACCTGTCATGCTGCTGATGTGCTTAAAAAAAGTCCAGAAATATTGACTTAAAAACTTTTTCAGATATCACACTTACTTGCTACACAGGATATGCATCCCGCGGGGAAACGCAGAAGCGGCATCTTGTAAAACAACAGGCTTTAACAGTTAGTTAGCAGAGGGTTACCTTTCCAAAGGCAACTTATAATTTAAGGTATGATGATCAGTTACACCTTAGTCAGCCATAAGACGGATGGCATGGGGTTGCGGTTGCCACAGGTTACAGAATAACACACAAACACCTGTTTATCAGACAGTTTATTTTAAGACACAAGAAGAATTAATCAGTTACTGATCGGTGATCCGGGTATGGATACGTTTTACATAATTGCGGATATCGAGCACGATGCCGGCAAAGAAGTAAAAAATCAGCGGGAAACCCACAGCAAGAAAAGAAGAATAAATAAAAAACAGACGGATTTTTGAGATAGAGATATTAAAGCGTTCGCCCAGATAAGTACAAACGCCAAAAGAGTATTTCTCGAAAAAGGTTAATATACGCTGCAGCATCACTACGCCAATTTTAATATTTTATTCCCAACGGCACATTGCAGGCACTTTTTATAATTGCAGTACGAGTTTTTAAGTTCGAGCAGGGCCTGCGATTCGTAAGCCGAATCCGCCTTCACACCTATATCAACAAAACCGGCAATGATGCTGTTTTGTTCGGCAGGCAAAAACTCTAATAACTGCAATGCACGGTTAACATAACGCTCCTGCTGGTGTTGGTTGCCATAAGAGAATAAAAATAGCACAATTGTGTTTAATAACAAAATATCCACCGATGATTTGCCCAAGTTTTTTGCCGCGAGTTTAGACGGCTTGTCGAACTGGTAATGATCATCCCAATATGCGTTTACCTTAATATCGGTAAAAAGTTTCTCATAGTTTTCGGCCCCCCGCGTATCCTGCACTTTCGAGAACAGATGGTTTGAATGATAGATCAACACCGCGAATTGCGCCAGCCTGACGGTAGGGAAGTTTAAGGGCCGCAGTTTCGAAAACTTCCACAAATGTTTGGGTATGGATGTAAGCGAATACTTTTTTTGCAGAAACTGGTACTCTTTACGCAAAGCTACCGGGTAATCGTCTTGCAGATCGTCGGTTAAAAAACCTGCCTGGCCAAATATGAGCGCCTCTATTTGCTGCGCGTTGTTTTTATGTTTTGCCAGAATAATTTGCGGCAGCGATTTGGCCAGCAGTTCGAAAGGTACGGCATTGGTCTTAAAGCCAAAATTGGCTGCGAGGTATTGGTAAAAGGTTTCTTCCCAATCGCCTTTATTAGCCTTTATGGCTTGGGCTAGTTGGTTTGAGCGGTTTTGCAAGCGCTCGATCAATACCCGCGTTAACCAGTTGCGGATCAATAAGCCATCTATACCGCCGATGCTTGCCTCGCAAGGGATGATCTGTTTAGGCTCATTAATTAGCCAGTTATATTTACCAAACAACTCGTCGGGTATGCGCTCATTTAAAATGATAGTAGGAATGCGTGTGCTATCTTTGCGATAAACCGGCATGTCATCATGATAAACTACATGAAGGATCACATTATCATAAGCATCGTTGGTGGTATGGCCATGCTGCTTCCAGCCGGATGAGGATAAGTGTACCTCGACGTTGCCCGCCCAAAGGGTATTGCCTATCCTGATCCTGGCATGCTGAAAATCCGGACCAGAATCGCTATTCTGTAAACCCGGGGAAACGATCTCAACGCTTTCTCCTGTTGTGGTTCGCAAGCCTGTTTTATTAAACAGCCTGAATTTCCACACATATTGCAGGAAGTCTTCGTTGAACGTCATTTTAGTCTGAAGTCTTGAGTTCTGAGTCTTGAGTCGGTAAGTTAATAAATTTATGGGAATTATGTTTGACTCAAGACTAACGACTCCGGGCTCAAGACTAAATAATCCCCGCTTTCTCCAACTCCTCCTCCATCTCCTGTTGAATTTTCATCGCTTCGGCGCGCGCAGCATCTGCAAAATCGTGGCCGTTGGATGCGTAGATGATGGAGCGTGACGCATTTACGATCAGGCCGCAATCTTTATTCATGCCATATTTACAAACCTCGGCCAGGCTGCCCCCTTGCGCGCCAACGCCCGGAACCAGCAAAAAGTGGTCGGGTGCGTGTTTGCGGATATCCAAAAAACCGATGCCTTTGGTAGCGCCTACCACAAACATCAACCGGTCATCGCCGGCCCAGGTAACCGCCTTTTTCACCACTTCTTCGTATACGTAGTTCTCACCGGCTTTCAGAAACTGAAAATCGTAAGCTCCTGAGTTTGAGGTTAAAGCCAGCAGTATGATCCACTTATTATCATACTTTAAATATGGTGTAACACTATCATGCCCCATGTAAGGCGCAATGGTTATAGCATCGAAACCCATCCCGGTTGCCCGGGCATCGAAGAAGGCTTTGGCGTACATCTCGGTAGTATTGCCAAGATCGCCGCGCTTAGCATCAATGATATTCAAACACTGTTTGGGTAAATACTCCCAGGTTCTGATCAGGCTTTGCATGCCCTTTACACCCATACTTTCGTAAAAAGCCGAGTTGGGTTTATAACTTACGCACAGATCGCGGGTAGCATCGATAATACGGCGATTGAACTCAAAAACAGGGTCTTCGGTATCTAACAAAAATTCGGGTATCTTTTGGATATCAGTATCCAAGCCTACACATAGAAACGTTTTTTTTTGCTTAATTTGACTGATAAGTTCTTGGCGATTCGGCATGAAGTTTGTTGTTACGCGTTGTGTTGTTTGTGCAACAAAAGAAGGAATAATTTTAAGGTTAACCGCCACGTTTTGATAATATATTTTCAAAAAAATTTGAAGTATTGATTTTATTAATTAAAATTGTGCTGTTTTCCTGAATTTCTTGCACTAAAGAAACAATCAGTTTAAATTTCCGACGTTTACTAACAATTGCAGACTTTTTTTAATAAGGTACAGGTTTGCAAACTTTTTCCACTCAAAATACCCTTTTGAAATACTATTCAACCACATGTCTAATACAACAGAATTAAACGATAAACTCGTTTCTGAACTGCGTACCCTGGCTAAAAGTTTCGGCATAGATGATGCCGACAGTTTAAGAAAGCCTGAGCTTATTGCTAAAATAACCGAGCAGCAAGGCCTGATTGAGGCCGCGCGCTTACAACAACAAACCGTAACACGCGATTACGCCGAGCACAATGAACCTGTTGCCGAGGCCGAACCCGCTGGTGATAAACCACGCAAGCGAACACGCGTTGTTAAAGGTAAAACCGAGCCTCGTGAAACTGTACGTTTGGATGACACCAATCTGTTTAACGGCTTCGACGATGAAGATATCCGCCCACAGGATATTGAAAGCAGCATACCGGCAGCCGTTGAGGCTGGCATTATTGCAGAAGAAGAATCCGTACAACCAGGTGAAGCCCCATTGCAGGCGCCAGAAGCTATTGCCCGCCCGCAAAAATTTGAGCGCCGCAACACCAACCAGCAAAATAACAACCAGCAAAAAAACCAGGAGCCTGCCATTAACCTCGATTTCGATAACGTAATCGTAAACGAAGGTGTATTGGAGATTATGCCTGATGGTTATGGTTTCCTGCGCTCGTCAGACTATAACTACCTCACCTCGCCTGATGATATTTATGTATCACAATCGCAGATCAAGCTGTTTGGTTTAAAAACCGGCGACACCGTGCGCGGCAGCATCCGCCCGCCAAAAGAAGGCGAAAAATACTTCCCGCTAGTGCGTGTTGAAGCCATTAACGGCCGTATACCTGCCGAAGTGCGCGACCGCGTTCCGTTTGATCACCTAACGCCGCTTTTCCCGTCGGAAAGGTTAAACCTGTTCACCGATTCGGGCAACTACTCAACCCGTATTATGGACCTGTTCTCGCCTATCGGCAAGGGCCAGCGTGGTTTGATCGTAGCGCAGCCAAAGACCGGTAAAACCATGTTGCTGAAGGATGTGGCCAATGCCATCGCTAAAAACCACCCTGAGGTTTACCTGATCATCCTGCTGATAGATGAACGCCCTGAGGAGGTAACCGATATGGCCCGCAGCGTACGTGCAGAGGTGGTATCATCAACATTTGACGAACCGGCCGAGCGTCACGTAAAAATTGCCAATATCGTTTTAGAGAAAGCTAAACGTATGGTTGAGTGCGGCCACGATGTAGTGATCCTGCTCGACTCGATAACCCGTTTGGCACGTGCTTACAACACCGTAGCCCCCGCATCGGGTAAAATATTATCGGGTGGTGTTGATGCCAATGCCTTACACAAACCTAAACGCTTCTTCGGCGCGGCCCGTAAAATTGAGGATGGCGGCTCGCTCACCATCATCGCTACAGCGCTTACTGAAACCGGCTCGAAAATGGATGAGGTTATCTTTGAAGAATTTAAAGGTACCGGTAATATGGAGCTGCAACTGGATAGAAAACTATCTAACAAACGCATCTTCCCGGCTATCGACCTTACCGCTTCGAGCACCCGCCGCGACGACCTGTTGCTGGATCGCGACGTGCTGCAACGCATCTGGATTTTACGCAACCACCTTGCCGATATGAATTCCCAGGAATCGATGGAGTTTTTACAAGCGCAGATGCGTGGTACAAAAACCAACGAAGAATTCCTGATATCGATGAATTCCTAAACCGTTTTAACGGAATGAAAATATTGCGGAAACACAAAGTACTTGTTTCTGTAATATTTTCGTTTCATAGTAAACAAGGCTTCCGTATATTTGCAGTGAAATGAAGCAGCGACTAAAAAAACATGTACCCAATGCTATTACCTGCTCAAATCTGTTCAGTGGGTGCGTGGGCATAGTTTTTGCTTTTCAGGGCGATCTGCTGTATGCTGCTTATGCCCTTTTCCTGGCCGCGGTTTTCGATTTTTTTGATGGATTTGCGTCCCGCCTGTTACAGTCGTTCTCGGGCATCGGTAAGGATCTCGACTCGCTGGCCGACATGGTAAGCTTCGGCGTTTTGCCTTCGGTAATTATTTACGAGCTGTTTTTGCAAGCGCCGCAAATTGAGCATGTAAGCCCGTATCTCAATTACATCGCGTTCTTAATACCGGTATTTTCGGCGTTAAGGTTAGCCAAATTCAATATCGACGAACGCCAGGCTGAGATATTTATCGGCTTGCCTACACCGGCCAATGCTATCTTGATCGCGTCCTTACCGCTTATACTGCAGCAGCACACCGCTTTTTCGACATTTATTTTAAATCCTTACGGCCTGGCCTGCTTTGTGTTGATCATGTGCTCACTACTGGTGGCAGAGATCCCGCTAATGTCGCTCAAGTTTAAAAACACCGATGTACACAACAATATTTACCGGTACTTATTGCTATCTATATCGGCAATATCCATAGTAATTTTTAAATTTGTGGCCGTACCGGTGATCTTATTCATGTATATCACCTTATCCGTAATCCAATTCAGAATCGCTAAATAACAATGAAATTCCAAGCAGAAATTGATGTAATGCCAAAAAAAGAAATACTCGACCCTCAAGGTAAAGCCGTAACAGGTAGTATGAAAAATTTAGGCCTTTCCAAAATCCAAAACGTACGTATCGGTAAGCATATTTCGCTTGAAATAGAAGCTGCAAACGAAGAAACAGCACATGCCCAGGTTGATCAGGCCTGCAAAAGCCTGCTGGCGAATCTGATTATGGAAAGCTACAGCTTTGAGCTGAAACAGGCTTAAAGTTCGGCTGCTTTCTGGTCGCGAATCAACTTTAATTTATCGATGGTTGGAGCTATGATGCCTCTTACCGTAACAAATTTCTCTTCAATAGCGGCAAAATCGGCATCGCTTTTGGCCAGGGCCTCAATCTCCTGCATCATAGCCTGGCCGGTTAGCATTCCAAAAAAGCCCAGGTTAGGTTTCAGTTTATGAGCCGATTGCGCGATCAAAGTACGATCTTCAGCCTTAATAGCATTGTAGATTGCCCACATCAGGTCGGGCGTTTGCACCAAAAACATATCGATCGATTCGACAATGAACTCGGTACTGCCATCGGCTATCTCGAGTAAAAAAGCAAGGTCAAAGTTCTGGTCAGAGAGTTCCAATTCGCCCATAATTATTCGTTAAACACGTAAAACTACAACTTTTTCACAATCAAAGTATCATCAAAAATATTTAATTGTGAAATACTTTTATTTAATACCGGGTGAATATGTTGCGGTGCTATTTCAGCCAGCGGCTCTAAAACAAACTTGCGCTGGTGCAAATGCGGATGGGGCACAATAAGATCTGGCTCGCTGATCACCGCATCGCCATAAAATAATATATCGATATCGATAGTGCGCGATCCCCATTTCTCTATCCGCTCCCGGCCCATACTTTTTTCGATGGCCAATATTCGTTCTAAAACCTCACGGGCTGAGAGATCTGTACGCACCAGCAAAACCTGGTTGAGATAGTCGGGCTGATCGGTTTTTCCCCACGATTGTGTTTCGTAAATTGATGAGTGGTTGATGACGCTTCCAACCTCACGGTCAATAGCTTCGCCTGCATTATTTAAAAACAATTGACGATTGCCGAGGTTACTGCCTAAAAGCAAAAAAACATCATTCATTGTTGTAACAAATATTATATACCAAGCTCTTAAGCATATACTACTGTTTTAGTAGTTTTGCATAGTTAAAGCTTTTAAATATTAAATGAAACAATTCTTTAAATTTGTTTTCGCCACTATCGTCGGCATCGTCATCATCACCTTCCTGTTTTTTGTTATCGTTATTGGCATCGCCATTAGCATTGGCGGCGACAAAACTGTCGACGTACCATCCAACTCGGTAATGCGTATAGCGTTAACCAGCGATATCAAGGAGCGTACGCCAAACAATCCGCTGGCGGCATTTGGATTTTTAGGATTTGATGATCACAAAGCAATAGGCCTGAATGACATTTTGGCGAATATTAAAAAAGCTAAAAACGACGATCATATCAAAGGCATTTTTTTAGATGAAAGCTATATGCTTGCAGGACAGGCCACTATCGAAGAGATTCGCAACGCGTTAATCGACTTTAAAAAGTCGGGCAAGTTTATTGTTGCTTATGGCGAAATCTACACACAATCGTTCTACTACCTGTCGTCGGTAGCCGATAAGGTTTACATGAACCCGAAAGGTATATTTGAGTTTCACGGGTTCAGTTCGCAAATTATGTTTTACAAAGGCGCGATGGATAAGTTGGGCATAGAGGCACAGGTGATCAAGGTAGGAACTTACAAAAGCGCTACCGAGCCCTTTGTTTTAAACAAAATGAGCGATGCCAACCGTATGCAGGTAACGGCTTACCTGGGTTCAATGTACGATCACTTCCTCACCGGCATCAGCGCCAGCCGCAAAATTAATAAAGACTCGTTGTTCAATATTGCCGATAACATGCTGGTACGCAACCCGGAAGACGCGATAAAATATCGCCTGATTGATGGTTTGCGTTATAAAGATGAATTACTGGACGAATTAAAAGCCCGCACTGGTATCGCCAAAAAACAAAATGTTAAATCAATTGATATTACCGACTATACCAAGGCTGCTGTAGATGGGAAAGATACAACCACATCAAACAACCGTATAGCCATTGTATATGCCTCGGGAGAGATTTCGGGCGGCGATGGCGATGATAACAGCATCGGGTCAGAAAAACTATCCAAAACCCTGCGCCAGATACGGCAGGATGATAAGGTAAAAGCCGTGGTGCTGCGCGTTAACTCGCCGGGCGGTAGTTCACTGGCTTCGGATGTAATATGGCGCGAGGTGATGCTGACCAAAAAGGTAAAACCTATTATCGTTTCGATGGGTGATGTGGCGGCATCGGGTGGTTATTATATCAGTTGCGCTGCCGATTCGATCTACGCCGAACCCAATACCGTTACCGGTTCGATAGGTATTTTCGCCATCATTCCTAATATGCAGAAGTTTTTTAACGATAAGCTGGGCCTTACCTTTGATGGGGTAAAAACAGGTAAATATGCCGACCTGGGGAATGCTTCAAGGCCATTAAACCCAGAAGAAAGAGATATCCTGCAAAGCATGATCAATCGCGGTTACGATGATTTCACCAAAGCTGTAGCGGCAGGCCGCGGCAAAAGCCAGGCTTATATCAATACTATTGGCCAGGGCCGGGTGTGGACAGGTGCACAGGCCGTTAAAATTGGTCTGGTGGATAAGTTAGGCAACATTAACGATGCTATCCGTTCGGCAGCTAATAAGGCGAAGATTAAGAGTTATAGCGTTATTCCTTATCCTGAGCAAGAAAGCTCGTTCAAAAATATCAGCCGTAACATCAGCGTACAAATGCGCACCCATTTCGCCAAAGCCGAACTGGGCGATAATTACAAATACTACGAACAGGTTAAAGCAGCCACCCAAATGAGCGGTATACTGGCAAGGATGCCGTATGAGGTGGTGGTAAATTAAACACAAGAAGCAAGACAAATTATTAAAACACCAAAAAACACCCATGTGCTCACCGTATAGCGATGGGTTTGAAACCCATCGCTATGAAGAAGCTACGTTATGATTAATGGTCCTGTTAGTTACAAAGCAATGACGGTTTGAGAGGAGCATTTACACATTTAACTCATTTACACATCTGCATATTTACTTTCACTGCCTGTATTCGAAATGTTTTTTGATACGGATACTAACTGAGGTGCCTACCGGATATTTGTTGAGTTCGAGGTTTAGCACACGGAGTCTTACACCTTCTTTTTCGATGATAAGATCTTCGAAAAAACCTTTAAATAGCGTTTGTATCACTATCCAGTCTTTTTTCTTACCCCAACTGTTGGTAATTTCAATATTTTCGGGGTTGATGGCTACAGTACCCTGCTGCGAGTAGATGCCACAAATTTTGGCTTCGTATGTAGTTAACGCCGAACAGTTCGACAGGATCTGCGCGGTATACAACATAACCGGGTTTTGATAAAGTTCTTCGGGGGTGCCAACCTCAACGATCTCGCCCTGCTTTAAAACCACCAGGTCATCAGCCATAGACAAAACCTCGGTCGGGTCGTGGGATACGAGCACGACGGTTAAACCGGTATCCTTTACAATGTTGCGGATATTTTGCTGCAAGCCTTCGCGAAACGAAGCATCTACCTGGTTAAAGGGTTCATCCAAAAACAATACTTCGGGGCAGGTGATCAAAGCCCTGGCAATGGCTACACGTTGTTTTTCGCCGCCGCTCAGGTCAGTTACACGGTGCTCCCTGAGCCTCCAAATCTTTAATTGCTTTAGCGATTTTTCAGTTTGCTGTTCTTTATAGGTTAAATTGGTATTTGGTAGCAGGGAGGCTACATTTTGCCAAACGGTAGCAAACAGGTTCAGGTCGTCGGTATGCTGGGTAACCATCTTCATACGGTCGTGGCCGGGTATCAGTTTTTCTTCAGGACCGATGATGCGGTCTCCTTTAAAAAACACTTCACCTTCCTCCGGGCTCAATAAACCATATAATAGTTTAAGCAAGGTGCTTTTACCGCTGCCGCTTTCGCCAATAATAGCTGTAATTTTGCCCGGCTTAATAGATAGAGTGACGTTATTGACGCCCGATTCCTTATCGTTACTATAGTTTTTAGTTACCGATACCGCGTTTAAATAAGGTGGGTTTGACATGCCGATAAAGTTATTGAGTTATTTTGTTATTAGGTTAATAAGTTATTCTAATGCTCAAATGGGTTATCACATCATTTCAACAATAACAAAACAACTTATTAACCTAATACACCAATAACTCAATCAAAAGCCAAACTGCAAACCGAAGTTGAAATTTTTCAGGCCTTTTTGGTCGGGCGTATTTACAAACATATCGTTAAAGTAATACTTGGTAAATATGCCAAAACTGCCATAACCTATCTTGGCAAAGCCTCCGTACTCAAAACGGGTGAAGTGGAAATCGTTAAAGTTTTTGGTTTTACCGTGTTCGCTGCTGATCTGTTTTTGCATACCGTCTATCAAAAATCCAACTTCGGGGCCGGCAGCGAAATGGAAGCGGGTGTTATGCTTATCGGGCGACGACCGGAAATCAAACGCCAGCGGCAGCACCAGGTAGTTTGAGGAAAAACGGTTCTTCGAATAGTGATTGGTAGTATTTACTACATAGGTGAGCGTAGGCACGTCGGGCACGATATCGATATTCTTTTGCAGGCGGATGAGCGTCCAGTCGAAATCGGCCGACATGTAGATCTTGAAGTTATCGGTAAAACGGTATCCGAATTTAAACACACTGAAACCCACATAGCTTGTTTTAGCCTGGCTGTAGTTCAAAAAGTCGTTTTTTGATGATAAGGTGAAGCTGCCGTTGTCGATCAAAGTGGCAAAGCCCAGGTGGAAATCATCCAAAGTTAACCCTATCGAGAAGCCATTCTTCGACTTTTTGTTGGTCACGGTTGTCGAATCCTTAGCGCCTTTGCTGTACCAGCTCCTGGTTTTATTTTTATGCTTGATGATGATCGTATCCGCTGAGCTTGAATTAGAGGTAGAAGTTGATTCTGATTTACCTTGCTGGGCAAATACGCTTCCCAGCATACCGCAAAATATCGCGGTAATTATTAAACGTTTCATAATGATATGTGATTTATGTTAGGACTGAATTAGTTTTGCTTTTTAACTTTTATCGGGCCAAGGTTTACGCCGGTAACATTCAATAACTCATCCTCGTCGTCATCGTTCTGCCCAAACTGGATGATCTTGTTATCGCGCTTATCAACCTTGGCTATTACCACGTTAAGCAGGTCGCCCAGGCTATGTATCTTTTTCCTTTTAACGGCTTGGCCGGCTTTTACCTCGGGTGTAGTATTCGCAGCTAAAGCTTTTATCGGGTTAACCGCGGGTACAGTTTTAGGCGCTGCATTAGCGATAGTATTGACTGATATAGGTTTTATTATATCATCGTGACGCTCAGGCTTGCTGATATTTACAGGCTTTACAAGTGTTAATTTTTGTATACTATCTGCCGGATTAACCAAAGGCTGAATATCTGTTGTAGTAGTCTCTATTTTACGACTAACTGGGTGTTTAACCGATACCACAGTTGCATTTACCGGTTGCTGTTCGGTGGGTTGTTCGGCAGGCTCGTCTGGCAAATTATCTGTTGCCGATGGCTGTTGAGTAACCGCTGCTACGGCCTCGTTAATGGTTTGCTGCGGATCGTAAGTGCCATGCAGCGCCAGTTTTTGCGTACGTGGCATAAACAATAGGCCCGCTGTGAGTAGTATCAGCAGCGTTGCCGCGATGCTGATCATCGGGCCCAGGCCTGACCGGGTTTTATTGCCCGGTATTTCGGGCATGAACTTACCCCACAGCTCGGCTGATGGCTCAACTTCCAAATCGTTAAGCTGGTTGCTGAATAGCTGATCTAATTCCTTATCCGACATTTTCATATCTCTTTCCTTCCAATTTTGCTATCTGTTCTTTTAATATCGTCCGTGCTCTTGATAGTTGCGACTTTGACGCACCTTCACTAATCGTCATCATTTCGCCAATTTCTTTATGGCTGTAACCTTCAATGGCATACAGGTTAAAAACCATCCGGTAACCGGGCGGTAATTGCTGTATCAGGGCTAACAAATCTTTTACGCCCAGGTTTGATGAAGCCAGCGGATCAACACCCTGCACATCATGTGCAGTATCAATATCTACAACCTGCATCATTTTATGGTGCTTGCGGTAATACTCGATAGAAGCATGCACCATAATACGCCTTACCCATCCCTCAAAAGACCCCTCGCCACGGAAATCGTTCATCTTGTTAAAAACCTTAATAAACCCATTTTGCAACATATCCTCGGCCTCCATTTTATCGGTAGCATAGCGCATGCAAACACCCAGCATTTTTGCCGCGTACAATTTGTACAGGCTTTCCTGTGCTTTGCGCTCGCCGTTACGGCAGCCTTGTATCAATTGCTCTATGGTCAGGTTATGTTCCAAAAACATCATTTAAAGGTAAGATGAAAGAAACGACTAAATGGTTGCATCACCTTAAAATATTTTTTTTTAGCTATTCCTAAAAATCTCAAAGCTGATTCATTGATTTTTTTACTCAACAATTAAACTTAAAAGCAATTTTCATATCCCGCATTTTTTTGGTTACTTGCAGCATATTACGCTAATACTAAAATTTGATTATTGATGCACCAATACTGGGGCTTTGGCTTACTGATCTCCTCCGAAATTGAATTTCCCGAGTTTCTGCCATTTACTTTTACAGCAGAACCCGAATTAACTATCAAACTGGGCACAGTACCTGCCGAAATAACCGGCGAGGGGCTGGTTAAAAAGGTAAAGGTATCCATAACAGCTACCGAATACCTGCAAGATCTGCCTGTTGCTATGTACTATGTTGCTCATGGTAACTCAATCACCATTCAGCCTAAACCCGGTGCCGACGAAAAAAGCATCCGTTTGTTTTTACTGAGTAATGCCATGGCTGCTGTTTTGCACCAGCGTAACTCTATCCCATTGCATGCTTCTGCAATAATGCATAAAGGTGGTATCGTCTTGTTCTGCGGCCCGTCTGGCGCGGGTAAATCAACTACGGCTACCATGCTACAGCAAAAGGGTTATAAGGTGTTCTCAGATGATGTTTGCGTGTTGAAAGTTGATGGCGATAGCATTACCGCCGTACCATCGTACCCGATGATCAAACTTTGGGCCGATAGCTTTCATAAAACCGGGTTGGATATGGCTACCGAGGAGGAAAAAATCCGTCCGCAGTTACCCAAATTTGCCCGTTTTTATCATGAGGAGTTTGATATCGAGCCTAAATTGGTAAAAGAGATATTTATGCTCGATACCAATAACACGGTAAGCGAAGTTAGCATTAAGCCACTGGCGTCCATTGCGGCGTTTTCGATGCTGCAGCGCAACACTTATCGCCCAATACAGATGAATGCCATGCAAAAGCGTAATCAGCATTTTGCTGCCATCACCCGCTTAACCAATGCAGCGCCTGTTTATAAAATAAGCAGGCCCCTGGGCGAAAACACTTTAGATAAGGTAATTGAGTTAGTAACCAACGTATTGGAGCCAAATGAGTAGCGACGAAACAACCGAACAAAAAAAGATCGTTTGGCTGGCATCATATCCTAAAAGCGGCAATACCTGGTTCAGGGCATTTATAACTGCGTTGCTTAATGAAGGAGACATCGATATAAATCAGATGAAGACCGATGGTATTTTTTCGTCTCGCTTTATATTTGATAACAGCACCGACCTCGACTCAACCTACCTGTACGACGAAGAAGTAAAAAACATGTTGCCCGATGTATTTCGCGATATGGCCAACTGGTATCTGAAAAAGGACCTGTTTGTTAAGATCCACGATGCATACTCGTTAAACACTGAGAATAACCCGATAGTACCGGCAGAGCCTACGCGCTGCGCGCTTTATTTTATACGCAATCCGCTTGATGTGGTAGCATCATTCGCCAACCATAATAACGGCACACTTGATGAAGCTATACACATCATGAACAAACCTAATGGCAGTTTAGCACGCCAAAAAGGTAATTTCAACGTGAATAACCAGTTCAGGCAGTTAATGTTTAGCTGGAGCGGCCATGTGGAGAGCTGGACGAATGAAAACGTACCTTTCCCGGTACTGGTTTTGCGTTATGAAGACATGCTGCACGATGGCTTAGCCACCTTTACCAAAGCCGTTGAGTTTATGGGTATTAAAGTTGAACCCGGGCAGGTTGAAAGAGCCATTGCCAACAGCAACTTTGAGCGCCTGAAAGAAAAGGAGAAGGAAAAAGGTTTCGCCGAAAAAAATATCAGGAGCGAATCGTTCTTCCGCAAAGGAAAATCGGGCGGCTGGAAAGAAGAATTAAGCGCCGAACAGATACAATCTATTATCACTCACCACAAAACTGTGATGGAGAAGTATGGGTATCCAACTACTATTTGATAGCTATCTATGATCAGCCATCGGATAAACACCTTTAGCAAGTATAATAGTTACGAAACAGAGTAACTGTTAATAGTATGACCTGCCAGTGGCGCCACTGCTTCTTTGGTAGCCAAGGCATTACCGGTGGCAATCATGCCTTGATCAATCACTGTCAATGTTGGTTCTTGCCAAACTTTCTTCTCGCTATTCGCACTAGTACCTGGGGATAGATTCTGTATCATAATCGTTACAATTGGTTAATTAAAGCTACGCATAACTTATTGATGTACAATAGCAAAACCAATTATTTTTTTCTGATCAAAAAAATAATCGACAAAAGCCAAATTAAGCAGGCGGAGTTTTTAGCGATCAACTAAAGCGCGAGTGTATCTGGAAACCCCGGGCTTCTTTAATACCCGATATATAAAGGTCGTTGGCACGTAACCAGGCATGGCCCTTGTATTTGCCATCCTCATCCTTCATAAAACCGATGTACAGGGTACTGTTGATGTGCCTGCGCCTGAGCAGTAATTTGCCTGTTAATGATAAGGTATAACATTCTGTTGGCCAGGGTGCATACTTATTGCAAAGGCTTAGGGCAGCCTTTACCTGCCTGCGCAGTTCCAGGGTTTCGGGATCGGCATCGGTTACACTTTCTTGTTGTATACTACCCAACCAACCCATTACCCGCTTAAACGGAAAAAACTTAAGGCTTGCCTTAACCCAGGCCGAAGTAAAAAAGGCCTCGGCAAAAAGCAGTTTTGTGCGAATGGGTAATTGAATAAAAGTGCGAATCTTGCGCAGTATCTTCATCGCTACTGTAAGCTATTTATGCCGCATCCTGCACGATGAGCATATTTTGGGCAAACATTTTAGGTAAAAACGTTTCAACCTCGGCTTTGCAAACATCTTCGCTTACGTCGTACATTTCAACCATGCTTTTAATGAGGTTTTCAACTTTGATGGGTTGCTCCAATAAAGCCCACATGTCCGAAGCTACGCTGTTAATACCCAAATAATCACCGCTGTCCATATCCATCATCACAGTTTCGTTGCCAAGCTGGCTGGCTAAAAAACGGCTTTCATTACGCTGAACAATAGTATCGGGATTAAAAACCTGAGGAGTAGAGTTTGACATGTTATAAGTTAACTAGAGTTTATAGGGCTGTTTATTGTATATACAAAACTACAAAAACATCATCATTAAAAAAATCAACGGTTGTTAAATTTTCTTAAAGCTATAATTTACTTTCTGCTCAATTAAGTTGATGGCCCGAGTACAAGGCTATTTTGCGATACAGATCATCGGGATTGAACGGCTTGCTTACATAATCGTTCATACCCGATTCAAACGCCTTATCCTTAATATCCAGCATAGCCGATGCCGTCAGCGCGATGATGGGGAGTTTGGCATACTTATCACCCTGTAGCTGCCGCACCTTTTCGGTAGTTTGGTAACCATCCATTTCGGGCATTTGCAGATCCATCAAAACCAGGTCGTAGTTATTGGTTTGTATCAGTTGGTAAGCTATCACGCCGTTCTCGGCCACATCGCAATCCACATCCCATTGTTTCATAAATTGCTTGGCCAGCAATACGTTTATCTGGTTGTCTTCGGCAATTAGCAGGCGTGTGCCCTTAAGGCTTTTGATGTTATTGATGCTTTCCAGAACCGGAGCAAGCTGCTTGTTACTGTTTTTCAACCTGAGGCTAAAGCTAAACACCGAACCTTTGCCAACTTCACTTTTAACGCTTATTTTACTGCCCAGCAGTTCCAACAAGCGTTTCGATATAGTAAGGCCCAAACCGCTGCCGCCAAACTTGCGCGTAGTATCCGAACTTGCTTGTGTAAAGCTTTCAAATATCGTATCCAGCTTCTCTGGCGGTATGCCTATCCCTGTGTCTGCAACCTCAAAATCAATAACGGTATAATCTTTTTGCGCCTCGGCTAAAGTGGCCGATATCACTACCTTACCTTCTTTGGTAAACTTAACCGCGTTGCTGATCAGATTCGTGAGTATCTGCCCTAAACGTATCGGATCGCCTATTACAGCGTTGGGCAGGTCTTCGTCCATCATCAGCTTTAGCTTAACGTTCTTTTCCTGTGCACGTTGTAATTGAGCCAGGCGGATGTTGTCTATCAAACGGCTCAGGTTAAAATCAACCTCTTCAAACTCCAGCTTACCGGCTTCTATCTTGTTAAAGTCGAGGATATCATTGATGAGCACCAACAGATTCTCGGACGAGAACTTCAGGATATTCAGATACTCCAGCTGATCCGGACGAGGATCATGCTGTAGCAGCAGGTGTGTAAAGCCTATTACCGCGTTCATCGGCGTGCGTATCTCATGGCTCATGGTACTCAGGAACTGCGATTTGGCTATAGCTGCCTGCTCGGCAAGTTCTTTGGCTTTGATCAGTTCCGCTTCCGCATGTTTATGATCGTCAATATCCTGTATCGCTCCGTATAGTTTGGTTACCTTTCCGGCCGCATTCACGAAAGGTTTGCCGATAGCCCTGATGAACTTTATTTTTCCGTCAGGCAGGATGATCCGCAGGTCGAAGCTCGAAGGTGTCAGTTGATTGATAGCCTCATTCACCCGTTGTTTGTACAATTCCTTATCATCGGGGTGTATCATTTTGTAGAACAGATCGGTTGCCGGGCCGTTACTATCAGGCTCCAATCCAAAAATACGAAATGCCTCGGCCGACCAGTAATTTTTCCCTGTAACCAGGTCAGCCTCCCAACTGCCACTATGCGTCAGTTCCTGCGATTCGGTCAACATGGCTTCGCTTTGCCTCAGGCGTTCTTCGGCACGCTTGCGTTGGGTAATATCGTGCCAAACCACCAGCAGCGCGGGTTTATCGCCAACCTTTACCGATTTTAGCGTAACCTGCACCGGGAAATCCTCGCCATTGCTTTTGCGGTGTATCCACTCAAACTGATGGACGCCTTTTTCACGGGCTATACGGTCCATCTCCATCGATTTCACCTCCGATCGCTGGCCATCGGGTTGATATTCGGGCGAGAACTGCGCCGGGTGATAAGTAAGTAGTTCGCCTTTATCTTTAAGCAGCAGCATCTCTACCGCCGCCTGGTTGCAATCTATCAATCCGCTATCATCAAACAGCAAATGCGCATCGGCCGAGTGTTCAAAAAGCAGCCGCAGGCTCTCTTCATCTTGTTTATGCTCATTGATATCCTGTATAATACCGAAAAGTTTTACCGCCTTACCGTCCTTCATAGTTACATCGCCCACAGCGCGTACCCAACGCTCGTTACCCTTTTCGGTAATAACTTTAACTTCTATATCCCAGGATGTGCCCTCGGCTATGGATTCGTTGATGGCGTTTTGTACAATCGAAAGTGAATTGGGCGAATAATATTTGAAAGGGTCCGGGACGTCGCCCCTGTTGCCCGGATCGATTTCCAGGATATCGTAAACTTCATCGCTCCAATAGCGCACCCTGGTCTCCAGGTCCAGTTCCCAGGTACCAAAGTTCATCAGTTGCTGCACCTTACTCAGCGTCAGCCCAAGCTTTTCGAGTTTTTTAACCATTTCGCTTTGCGCTGCTTTTACCTCAATATCCATTATCTCTTCACACATCCTTCAACGCATTACAAATATACGTAGTAACAAATAAAACCGGTTGGTTTATGCAGTTTATACGCAATAGGGTTATTGTTGGTTTCGCCTATTGCAAATGCGTTGTACAATAAAGATATTTGAGTATGAGAAGACCTATCAAAAACACCCGCATTTTAGTATTTACCCTGCTTGCCTTTGGCTTTAGCCTGATAACTATCAGCAGCTTTGCCCAAAGCAAAGAAGAAACCCAGGTAGCCGAAGCCGTTGAAAACCTGCGCAAAGCCATGATGAAGGCCGATACTGTTGAGCTGCGCAAGATAGCCTTACCCGAGCTAAGCTACGGCCATAGCAGCGGTAAAATACAGAACAAGAACGAATTTATCAGCAGCTTTGCCACCGGCGCATCGGTATTTGTAACCCTCGAGTTTACCGAGCAAACCATTAAGGTAGTAGGCAATACTGCCGTTGTAAGGCATATCCTATCGGCTAAAACTAATGATAACGGCAAACCCGGCGCAGTACACCTGGGCATACTGCTTATCTGGCAAAAAACCCACGGCAGCTGGCATTTGCTGGCAAGGCAGGCGGTTAAGGTGTAAAGAACATTAGCATTCTACGCCACTGTCAATAGACGCTGATCCAGCTTCTTCATAGCGATGGGTTTAAAACCCATCGCTATATAACACTCATGGGTATTTATGGGTATTCTCACTTGTCCTTCCAGCTTTTCTTCGTTTTTAAGCAAAAAAGCCACATTTCTTATTTTTCGCACCCATCAAACACATGGGTATAACGTGGGTGTTTATGGGTATACCCATAACTCTTAAAAAACTAATTAATTTCTTTTTTAGCCTTGCGTTAAACCAACAATATACGAAAAATCGCTTAAAACTCCAAAAAAAAGGTTTAAGCCTGTCATGGTGAGCCTGTCGAACCACGGCGCGCAGGCCATCGCACGCCATGCAAGCCCCTCTGCCTATGTAGAGATTGCTTCGTCCCTCGCAATGACATGGTGGAACAGCAAATCCGAAATCATAAACGGCGAAGCCCTCTTGAGCTTTATTAAAAAAAGACTAAACAACAGCGAAAAATCCGAAATCCGAAATCAAGTCGTATTTTTAGCCACTTGTAACTCGCAATGGAAAATAAAACTATCGCCCGTACTTTGCGGCTGTTGTCGCAACTGATGGAACTGCATGAGGTTAACCCTTTTAAGATCAAATCGATAGCCAACGCGGCCTTTAAGGTGGATAAGCTGCCTTTTAAAATAGCCGACAAACCTTACGATGAACTGGAAAAGGTTGACGGTATAGGTAAAAGCATTGCCGCCAAGCTGGTTGAGCTGCTCACCACGGGCAACATAGCCGAGTTGCAGGAACTGCTGGATAGCACCCCGCCGGGCATTGTGGAGATGCTGGGCATCAAAGGTATCGGCCCTAAAAAGATAGCCACCATCTGGCACGAACTGGGCATCGAAAACACCGGCGAACTGTACTACGCCTGCAACGAGAACCGCCTGGTTGAGGCCAAAGGCTTCGGACTGAAAACGCAGGAAGAGATACGCAAGGTTATCGAGTTCAGGATGGCTAACAGCGGCAAATTTTTATACGCCCAGGTTGAGGCTACCGCCAACGCACTGCTGCTGCAACTGGGCAAACTTACCGGCGAAAGCTTAATAGAACTATGCGGCGAGTTCCGCCGGCGCTGCGAGATCATCAACGAGCTTTGCTTTGTAATAGGTACCGCTAAGGCACAGGGCATCATCAACGAAATACAAACCAGCGGCCTGCTGAACGAGGTTGAAGTTACCGAAAACTGTATATCAGGAAAAACCGAGAACCTGGTAGCCGTACGCATCCATTGTGCAACCGAAGCTGATTTTTATGCCGAAGTGTTTAAACATACCGGCGATAAAGAGCATGTAGCCTCGGTTTTAGTAGGCGCAGCCCTATCACCTGCTGCAAGCGAAGCGGCTATTTATGAGAGTGCTGGCCTGCAATATATGGAACCCGAACTACGCGAGGGCTCCAGCTTTATAGCCAAGGCCGCTGCAAAACAGCTGCCTAAGCTTATCGAATATGCCGACCTGAGGGGCACCCTGCACAACCACAGTACCTGGAGCGACGGTATCAACACGCTGGATGACATCGCCCTTTACCTGCGCGATGAGCTTAAGCTGGAGTACTTAGGTATTTGCGACCATAGCAAGAGCGCCTTTTACGCCAACGGTTTAAGCATTGAGCGGGTGCTGCAACAACACGAGGAGATAGACCATCTGAACAAAAAGATAACCGGCTTCCATATATTTAAAGGTATCGAATCGGATATCCTGAACGATGGCTCGCTGGATTACCCGGACGAAATATTGCAGCGTTTCGACTTCATCGTAGCCTCGGTACACTCTAACTTGAAGATGGCCGAAGACAAAGCCACCGAGCGATTAATAAAAGCTGTAGAAAACCCATACACCACTATACTTGGCCACCCGACCGGCAGGCTGTTATTGAGCCGTAAAGGGTACGATTTTGACCATAAAAAGGTGATAGACGCCTGTGCTGCAAACGGTGTCATCATTGAGATTAATGCCAACCCGTTGCGGCTCGACCTCGACTGGCGCTGGCATCAATACGCGCTGGATAAAGGTGTGATGCTATCCATCAATCCCGATGCCCACCGTAACGAGGGCTATCATGATATGTATTACGGCACATTGGTTGCCCGTAAAGGCGGTTTAACTGCGGATATGTGTCTCAACGCTAAATCGCTGGAAGAAATTAAGACTATCTTTGCCGCGAAAAAGAAATAACACGGCTTTGAAAAAAGGTTTAAAAATACTGGTGATACGTTTCAGCTCGATGGGGGATATTATTTATACCACCCCGGTTGTTCGCTGCCTTAAGCAGCAACTGCCCAACGCCGAAGTTCATTTTTTAACCAAACCGGCCTTTAAATATATTTATGACGACAACCCTTATGTAGATAAAGTGCATCTGCTTAAAGCCACTTTAGGTGAAACCATTGCCGATATCAAAGCGGAGGGTTTCGATCATATTATCGATTTACATAACAACCTGCGTACCACTATCATCAAGCTGCGCACGGGCATACCGGCATCAACCTATAAAAAGCAAACCGTTAAAAAGTGGTTATCATTAAGGTTCAGGCTGCGTAATTTAGTTGAGCCTACCCATCTGGTTGAGCGTTACATGCAAACGGTAAAATTTTTAGGTGTTAAAAACGATGGCAAGCCTATCGATTATTTCATTAAGGCCGATCACGATCTGGCTAAGCTGCTGCCGGCATCGCACCAAAACAATTATACGGCCTTTATTATCGGGGCAACGCATTTTACCAAGCGTATGCCTAACGAAAAAATTATCAGTATCTGCAATCAAATCAGTGGCCCGGTTGTTTTGCTAGGTGGTAACGATGTTAAAGCCAACGGCGATGAGATTGTTGCGCAAACGGAAGGTAAGGTTTACAATACCTGCGGCACTCTGTCGTTAGATGAATCGGTGTACCTGGTATCAAAAGCTAAAAACATCATTGGGTTTGATACCGGGCTTACGCATATTGCTGAAGCATTTAATGTGCCCATCGCCTCTGTTTGGGGTGGTACTGTGCCCGGGTTACTGGGCGTACAACCTTACCAGGTGAAAGACGCTTTGGTTGTAGGCGTTGAATTGCCTTGCAGGCCATGCTCGAAGTTCGGACTGGAGAAATGCCCGCTTGGCCATTTTAACTGTATGCGCCAAATACCCGAAGATGTTGTTGTAAGCTTTGCAAATAATGTGTAAACTAGCAAACTGATTAATTAATATTCCCCCCGGATGAAGAAATTAGCTCTATTATTGATTTTTTCTGTATTTGCTTGTGCCCTGTCTTTCGGCCAGAACATTCAGTTCGGCATTCGTACGGGCTTAAGCTTCGCATCGCAAGCCATTGATGATCCGGATATTATCTCCACCAATTCCATCACTACCTATAATATATCCATCATTGCCGAAAAACCGCTTAAAAACAGCTTTTATCTGCAAACGGGTTTAGGTATTATCGGCAAAGGCGTTATTACGTACGAGAACGCCCAAACATCAACTTACAAACTAACCTACCTGGATATTCCGTTAAATGTACTTTATAAGTTTAATTTACAGGGCCTCGGCAAGTTATATGTGGGTACCGGGGCTTATTTGTCGGATGGAATAAGCGGCAACGTGCAGTTTGAGAATACCAACAACACCAGCGGGCAAAATATCGAGTTCGGCAGTTCGCAGGATTATAAAAAGTTTGATGTAGGCGCCAATTTCACAGCAGGCTTTGAGTTGAACAATCACCTTACCTTTAATACTAACTATGCCCTCGGCCTGAACAACATCGCCACCGACGATCCTTCAAATACTACTGTTGCATCAACCAAAAACAGGGTGTTTTCAATCGGCCTGGGCTTTCTTTTCTAAAAAACCATTATCACTATTTAGCTGTTAACCATCTATGAAAAAACTAATGCTGGTACGTCATGCAAAATCGGGCTGGGACATACCTGATCTGCCCGACTTTGAGCGGCCACTAAACCAGCGGGGCGAAGAAACCGCGCCAGAAATGGCACAACGCCTGTTACAAAAGGGCATTGTACCACAATACCTGGTAAGCAGTCCGGCCGAACGTGCAAAAGCTACCGCGAACATTTTTGCCGAAACTTTCAACCTTGCCGAACCCGAATATAACCAGGTTATTTATGAAGCCAACACGCAAACCCTGCTTTCGGTAGTGAATAAACTGCCTGATGAATATGATTTTATAGCACTGTTTGGTCATAATCCGGGCGTAAGCGACCTGTTACGTTATCTAACCGACAAAGCTTACGATATGCCTACCTGCGCCGTTGTGGTAATACATTTTAATGGGGTATCGTGGCAGCACATCAGCGGAGGCATGGGTACCATCGAATATTACGACTATCCTAAAAACGCTTAAGCGGTTATACACCTGTTAAACTGAAAGCATCCTTTAAACGGATGCCTTTTTCTGTTTGCTGTAAGGTGCAACATTCGTTAACAGGGTCGTGTTCCAGGAAGAGGATGTATCCATTTTCGACAGCTTCGGCTAAAAACGCTTTCTTTTCGGTAAGGGTGGTAAGCGGGAACATATCGTATGACATGACATAAGGCAATGGGATATGCCCAACGGATGGCAGCAGATCGGCCATATAAACAATGGTTTTATCTTTATAATAGATCTGCGGCAGCATCATGGCATCGGTATGGCCATATGCGAAGCGCACACGCATGTTTTTGCTGAACTGTACGCCATCCTGATCTTCAACAAACTTCAGCCGGCCGCTCTCTTGTATGGGTAATATATTCTCTTTCAGGAAAGATGCTTTCTCCCGATCGTTGGGATACACGGCCCAGTTCCAGTGTTTCTCGTTGCTCCAATAGGTAGCGTTCTTAAATGCCGGAACGAGTTTATCGCCTTCCCTGATAATCGAACCACCACAATGGTCGAAGTGCAAATGAGTGAGGAACATATCGGTAATATCATCGCGGTGAAAGCCATGCTTAGCCAACGATTTATCCAGGGTGTCATCGCCATGCAGGTAGTAATGACCCGTAAACTTAGCATCCTGTTTATTGCCAATGCCGTTATCTATCAATATCAACCTACCTTCATCTTCAACCAGCAGGCAGCGCATGGCCCAGGTACACAGGTTATTCTCGTCGGCCGGGTTGGTTTTATTCCATAGTGTTTTAGGCACCACGCCAAACATGGCGCCGCCGTCTAGTTTAAAAAAGCCGGTGTTAATGGTGTAGAGTTTCATAGAAGGTAGTCCATAGACTATAGTCAATAGTCCATAGTTTTTTAAATTATCTTGAAATAAAAAAGTCCATGGTCTATTGACTATCGACCATGGACTAAATTACTAAACTATCTTACAAGTGTATACACTCGCCATATGCATCGGCGGCAGCTTCCATAATGGCTTCGCTCATGGTTGGGTGGGGGTGTACCGATTTGATGATCTCGTGGCCGGTAGCTTCCAGTTTACGCGCGGTAACTACTTCGGCAATCATTTCGGTAACGTTCATGCCGATCAGGTGAGCGCCCAGGAACTCGCCGTATTTAGCATCGAATATCACTTTTACAAAGCCATCCTTAGCACCTGCAGCACTTGCTTTGCCCGATGCCGAGAATGGGAACTTGCCAATCTTGAGCTCGTAACCTGCTTCTCTGGCTGCTTTTTCGGTATAGCCTACCGAAGCTATCTCGGGCGAGCAATAAGTACAGCCCGGGATGTTGTTATAATTTAACGGCTCTGGGTTATGACCAGCGATCTTCTCAACACAGATGATACCTTCGGCTGATGCTACGTGTGCCAGTGCCTGGCCCTTAACGATATCGCCAATAGCGTATACGCCTTCCACATTGGTTTTGTAGAAGTCATCCACCAAAACCTTGCCTTTGTCGGTTTTAACACCAGCTTCTTCCAGGCCGATGCCTTCGATATTGGTTGAGATGCCTACAGCCGACAATACAACATCGCACTCTAACTGGATATCACCGGCAGCGGTTTTGATATTTACTTTGCAACCATCGCCCGATGTATCAACCGACTCGACGGTAGAACTGGTCATGATATTGATACCTTGCTTTTTAAGATTACGTGCCAGTTGTTTTGATACGTCCTCATCCTCCAGCGGAACGATGTTATCTAAAAACTCAACCACGGTAACATTGGTACCGATGGCGTTATAAAAATAAGCGAACTCGATACCGATAGCGCCCGAACCTACCACCACCATTGATGCAGGCACTTTTGGCAACACCATAGCCTGGCGATAACCGATAACTTTTTTATTATCCTGTTTAAGGTTAGGCAACTCGCGCGAGCGGCCACCGGTAGCTAATATAATATGTTTGGCAGTAAACTCTTTGGCAGCGCCGTCGGTACCTTTTACTTCGACAACGCCTTTACCTTTTAGTTTACCAAGGCCCATCAATACGTCGATCTTGTTCTTCTTCATCAAAAACTGAACGCCTTTGCTCATGCCGTCGGCAACGCCACGGCTACGTTTAATAACCGATTCAAAATCAACCTCGCCGCCTGCTACTTTAATACCGTAATCGGCAGCATGGTTAATATATTCAAACACCTGGGCACTTTTCAATAATGCTTTGGTTGGGATACAACCCCAGTTTAAACATATACCGCCCAATGATTCTTTTTCAACAATGGCAGTTTTCAGGCCCAGCTGCGAAGCGCGTATTGCAGCAACATACCCGCCGGGACCGCTGCCTATAACAATTAGATCATAGTTCATATTCTGATATCCTTTTACGATTTACCGCCAAAGCTAAATAAAAACAAGCAATTGAGAAATAAACAGCAGGCTATAAAGCCCAAGTATGATATTGTAATGATTGTAATTACCGGATACCAACTGTGACAATGGTTTAAAAAGATCAAAGAAAACGTCAATTTTGGATGTTTTATCAAATGCCGGGTTTACAATAATTGCGGTTTTGAGTTATATTTTTTGAAGATATTGAAAATAGGCATGTAAATTATTGCAAATCATGTGGATAAAAAACCATTAATTGTTAACATTAACTTAACAACAACTGAGATACTGGTAGTTATATTTGTAGGAAATTTTGACTTCATTAATTTAATTTAAACAAGCAGGTATGAGAAAGTTTTTACTTTTATGTCTTATCATTATCGGCGCAGCATCCACAGGCAACTTATTTGCCCAGGGTGTAACAACAGCATCTATCCACGGTGTTGTTACCGATAGCAAAGGTGGCACGTTGCCCGGGGCGACGGTTATTGTCACTCACCTTCCAACCGGAACAGTTTATTCGGCCGCGACACGTGCCGATGGCCGTTACAACTTACCTAACTTAAGAGTAGGAGGTCCGTACAGCTTTAAAATTTCGTTTATCGGTTTTAAAGAGTACACTCAAAATGACATTACCCTTTCAATAGGCCAGGATTTACCCCTGAACGCCAAACTGGAAGACAACAGCACAACCTTAAAAGAGGTTAATGTAGCCGGTGCAGGTGGTAAAGTGATCAACTCATCACGTACCGGTGCCCGCGAAACTGTTACACGTGCTCAAATCGAGGCTTTGCCTACCTTAAACCGTTCGCTGCAGGATTTCACCAAGTTGACCCCATCGGCAAACGGCCTTAACTTTGGCGGCCGTAGCGGTTTATACAACAACATCACCGTTGATGGTGCTTTGTTTAACAACTCGTTCGGTTTATCAACCACTTTAGGTGGTCAAACCTCTTCGCAACCTATTTCGTTGGATGCGATCGATCAGATCCAGGTTGATATTGCTCCTTACGACGTTCGTCAGGGTAACTTTACCGGTGCCGGTGTTAACACTGTAGTAAAATCGGGTACCAACCAGTTAAAAGCTACTATTTACGATTATATCCGTAGCGTTAGCTTAACAGGTTACCAGGCTGGTACAACCGGTGTTACGGTAGTGCCGTTTACTTACCGTCAAACAGGTGTTTCTGTTGGTGGCGCTATCATCCCTAACAAAGTGTTCTTATTCGTTTCGGGTGAACAGGAGCGTATCAGCCAGCCGGCCAACAGCTTCGTAGCATCAACCGGCTCAAACAGCGGCTCAAACGTATCGCAGGTTAAGGCCAGCGATCTGGACGCTTTGGCTCAATACCTGAAGACCACTTATAACTACGATCCGGGACCATACCAAAATTACAACTATCAAACCTACAGCGATAAATTCACTGCTAAGTTGGACTGGAACTTAAACAAAAACAATACTTTAAGTGCTAAGTATTTTTACTTGAAATCGTACAAAGATCAACCTACAAGTTCATCAACCTCGCTGTACCCTTCGCGTGTTGCAGGTTCAACCGGCTTGCCTTTCTATGGCAACGGCTACCGCATTAACAACAACTTTAACATCGGTATCTTAGAGTTGGACAGCCGCATTAGCAACACCATCTCTAACAGAGCTACTGTAGGTTATTCTGCTTTACGCGATTTCCGTTCGTCATTGAGCAGCACACTGCCAATGGTTGATATCGGTAACGGTACTGCCGGTTTAGGACAGCCAGGTTATGTAGCTGCTACCGCTACTGCTACATCGTTCGGTTATGAGCAATTTACCGCTGGCAACTTATTAAGCACCAATATATGGCAGTTCTCTGATGACTTTACCGTTTATGCAGGTAAACACGAGATCACTGTCGGTACCAACGACCAGATCCAGAGCTATACCAATGGTTTTGCTACTCAGTACAACGGTGTTTACTCATTCAACTCGTTCTCTGATTTTGAAACCAACCAGGCAGCTGCAAGGTACTCGTTCCGCTATTCGGCATTGCCTGACGGATCGTTCCCTTATGCAAAAATATCTGGTTCAAGCTTCAGCCTTTATGCACAGGATAAATTCCAGGCTACCGAAAACCTGAAATTAACTTATGGTATCCGTGCTGATTACAACGTGTTCCCAACTCAGTTGCAGCAAAATGCAAACGTACCACCGTTAACTTTCCAGCAAGGTATCCATGTGGATCCGTCGAAACTGCCTGGCAACAGGGTAACGATATCTCCGCGTTTGGGCTTTAACTGGGATGTAAAAGGCGACCAAACTACCCAATTGCGTGGTGGTACCGGTCTTTTCAGCGGTGCTGTTCCGTTCGTGTGGATATCTAACCAGGCTTCAAACAACGGTGTGTTATTTGGTTCGTACATCATCAACAGAGGTGTGGCAACAAACACTCCTGCTCAAAATGCACAGTTGATCTTCAATCCGAACGTTGATGCTAACCGCCCCGCTCCGGGTGCCGGCGCTGCCAACACTTCGTACGAGCTGGATATCACCGATCCGAACCTGAAATTACCTAAGATATGGAGAACCAATTTAGCTATCGACCAGAAATTACCTGGTGGCTTCATTGGTACTATCGAAGCGGCCTATACCAAAGATATCAACTCTATCTACCACGAAAACCTAGTATTATCTGATGGTTATGTAACCCTGCCGGGCGTTGAAGGTCAGATCCGTTACAACAGCAGCAACACTACACCAGCTTCTGCTGTAAGTACTGCTGCTAACCCTAATATCACCGGTTTATATTACATGACCAACAGCAGCTTGGGCTACTCGTACTTCATTACCGGTCAGTTACAAAAGAACTTCTCAAACGGCCTTTATGCTAACGTAGCTTATACCTACAGCCAAAGTAAAGACGTTAACGACGGCGGTTCAACTGCATCAAACATCTGGAGCACCCGTTATGTGGCCGGCGATCCTAACGCTAACGTAGCTTCGAACAGTACTTTTGTACAACCAAGCCGTATCATCGCATCATTGGCTTACCGTCATCAGTTTATTAAAAATACGTCAACCTCGTTTGGCTTAACTATGGAAAGCGCAAATAACGGTGCAGTATCGTACTTAACCAGCGGCGACCCTAACGGCGACGGCGCCACCAACGACTTGATGTATATCCCTAAATCACAAAGCGATATCCTTTTGGTTCCGGCAACAGGCGACCCACGTACAGCTACTCAAATGTGGAACCAGTTAGATAAATTCATCAGCCAGGATGCTTACCTGAGTGCACACAGAGGTCAGTTTGCTGAACGTAACGGTGTAATTTTACCATACTATCAGTTGTATAACCTGAATATCAGCCAGGATTTCTTCATCAATGCCGGTAAAAACAAACACACCCTGCGTGTTGAGTTTAACATCATCAACTTAGGTAATTTCCTTGACAAAAACTGGGGCGTTGCTCAGATCCCGACTAACTCGGTATCAAACGGTGGGGTAACTATCTTAACCTACACAGGTATAGATGCAACAACCGGCAGGGCGAAATACACTTTCCCGTTTGCTGATAATAACAACCAAATTCCGCTTACCAACTCGTTTAAATACGATTCGAGCCAGTTCTCGCGTTGGCAAGCTCAGTTAGGCATACGTTACATGTTTAACTAACCAAAATATTACAAAGCAAAAAACCCGGTCAAAAGCCGGGTTTTTTGCTTTATCGCTAATTTATTTTCCACCCCTGATATTGTTAACATTAACTTAATATTGACTATCTTGCGAGTTGGTATATTTGCAAAAAAGTGTCTATTCCATTATCAATTTAAAAAAGCAGCATGAGGAAGCATTTACTTATCCTATTTATTTTATTAATTACCGTGTGCCAAACCTTTGCACAAGGCGCGGATGTTAAAGTTACCGGCAAGGTACTCGACTCGCAAACCAAAGAACCGCTTATCGGCGCTTCTATTTTGGTTAAAGGTACCACCAGGGCTACATCTGTAGCGTTAAACGGTACTTTCAAAATCGATGTACCGGCCGATGGTACATCAACCCTTGTTATTACTTACATTGGCTACATCACTAAAGAAGTTGTTATTGGCCAGAAAAAAGAACTGGGCGAAATTGACCTGGTAGCCAACTCATCAACCATGAACGAGGTTACTGTAACCAGCGACGTAGCCGTCGACAGAAAAACACCTATCGCGGTATCGACAGTTAATGCCGAATACCTTGAAGAAAAGGCCGGAAGCCAGGAATTACCAGAATTGCTAAAAGAAACTCCGGGTGTTATGGCAACTGAAACCGGTGGTGGTTTTGGCGACTCGCGTATCAGCATCAGGGGCTTTAGCAACAACAACGTGGCTTTAATGATTAACGGTATACCCGGTAACGACGTTGAAGCAGGTAAAATTTACTGGAGCGACTGGGCCGGTCTGATCGATGTTGCTCAATCAATACAGGTACAACGTGGTATTGGCGCTTCAAAACTGGCTGTACCTTCGTTAGGCGGCACCATTGGTATTATTACCCGTAGTACGGATGCACAAAAAGGTGGTTCTTTCACCGAATCTATCGGCAGCTATGGCGACCAAAAAACAGCAATATCATTATCCACCGGCTTAAGCAATAAAGGCTGGGCCGCATCATTCCTGCTGGCCAAAAGAACGGGTGATGGAAAAGCGTTTGGGTTATATTATACCGGGTACAGCTACTTTTTAAATATTTCGAAAGTGCTGACCCCACATCAAAATATATCGTTCAATATCTTGGGTGCCGCGCAATCACACGGGCAACGTTTTACAGAAGCCTCTGTTAATGCCTATAGAAACTCGCCTGACGGTATTCGTTTTAACCCTGATTGGGGTTACTTAAATGGCACCTTAACCAGCGCCGAGATCAACTATTATAACAAACCGCTGGCATCGTTAACACATAGCTGGGTGATCAACGATAACTCGAGCCTTTCGAGTACGTTGTATGCTTCATTCGGCGCGGGTGCCGCAAGATATTTACAGCCTTACAACTACAACTCAACCGACGTTCCGCGGGTGGCAGGGGCATATTCTCCGATAGATTTTGCGGCTATTCAGCAATATAATGAGTCGACTGTTGACGGTGCTTCAAAATACTACATCCAGAATGTGGTTAACAATCACCAGCAATATGGCGCTACCAGTAAATACAGCAAAAAAATCGGCAACATTGATATCCTTGCCGGCGCCGATCTGCGCTACTATACCGCTGCCCATTATAACCAAGTGCAAAATTTATTGGGTGGCCAGTATATGCTGGATCCTTTCCAGCAGGATGTTAAAAATCCTAACTACCACCTGAAGGTTGGCGACAGGTTTGATCAGAACTACGTTTACAACATCGCATCGGAAGGCTTGTTCCTGCAAACCGAATATTCCAAAAATGATCTTTCGGCATTTATAGCTCTGGCTGCTACCAATACAGGTAATCAACGCATCGATTATTTTAGCTACCAGGCTAACGACCCGGCTTACAAAACAAATTTTGTTAACTTTTGGGGTTATCAAACCAAAGGCGGTTTAAACTATAACCTGGATAGCCACAGCAACGTTTACGCTAACATTGGTTATTTACAACGTGCACCACTGGTATCAACCATATTCCTGGATTTTAAAAATGACGTGAACCCAAGTGCACAACCCGAAAAATTATTAAGCTATGAATTAGGTTACGGCTTCCGCAGCTCGCAATTTACAGCTAACTTAAACCTTTACCGCGCAACTTATAAAGACCGTTCGGTACCACCAAAAGATGTTGTGGATGCTACCACCGGCCAATTATTGACCGCTAACATTACAGGCTTGAACGAGTTACACCAAGGTGTGGAGTTTGACTCGAGATACCGCCCGGTTAAAGGTATAACCTTAAGAACTATGCTCTCGGTAGGCGACTGGCATTATTTAACCAACACCGGGCCTATCACTATTAACGGCAATTCAACCACTACTGGTAAACCAACAACCACTACTATTCCGGGGATAATGATACAGGGTACCAAAGTGGGCGATGCAGCACAAACTACTGCGTCGGGTGGCCTGGACGTGAACGTTCTATCGTCGGTTAAACTTGGCGGTACTTATACCTATTATGGTAACTATACCACCAGCTTTAACCCAATCCCGGTAACCTTTGCTGGTTATAACCCTTACAAATTACCAAACTATGGTCTTTTGGATCTGAACGTTGTATTCCGTTTAAAGATAGATGGCTTTGAAGCTACATTTATCGGCAACGTAAATAATGTTTTAGATACCAAATACTTCTCTGATGCGTATGATATCTCGCCAAACGCTAATAACCCAAATCCAAGCCCGTTAACTCCTGGTTTTGGTGTTTATTATGGCATTGGCAGAACTTATACCGCCACGTTAAAAGTTAAAATTTAAATAATACGACCATGAAAAAAATTATATATCTGTTAGCATTTATCGCCGTAGCATTTGCCTCGTGCGATCCGTTAAGCAAAACATATAAGGACCTTGATGCACAGCCACAAACCGTAAACATTGCCTTAACTACTACGTACAAATCAACAGCTGATGCAAAAGCCGCAATACCGGCTGTACTTAGCGCTAATAATAGTTACAACAGCTATCCCGAAGGATCTGTATTGAATGTAAGCTTTGCGTTACCTGCTTCGCAGCCAATTGTTCCAGATAGTACTTACAGCCACGTAGCTTATACTTTAGTTACTTCGGATTATACCTTCCCGGGCAATACCTTCCCAGATCTTTCAGCAACTGGTGTGCTTAACTTCCTGGCTTACAAGTATCCAACTCCTGCTGCAAACCAGTTGTCGGTTTTAACTTATAATTATTTCGAATCGGGATACACCGCATCAAGCGGTACTATTACTACCGATTCGTTTTTGTTTCTGAACGGTAGCTGGACCAAGATCTACACTGTATCACCAGCTCAATACGCTTCGGTTGGCCGTGGTTTAACCAATACCTTTGCCTCTGCCGACCTGAAGCTTATCCCAACCTGGTTAGGCTCGTTTTTAGCTAACGATTTAACCGTTAGCACAGCGGTGAATAACGTTGGTGATTTAAAATATGTTAGTTACCGTTATGCCACAACCTATCAAAAAGTTTTGGCTTTAATGTGGAACGGCACCAGTTGGGTTGACCGCGACCAGGCCTCATTCATTAAGCAAAACGGGGTTTGGGTACCTATTATTAACGTAGTTTTTGCTAAAGCCGACTATGCAGTGCTTACCAATGCTACGATGGGTACAGCTGCAGCACGAGCCAATGTAGTATCATTTGGCGATTTTAACATCCAAAGCCCAACATCCACCACTTATTGGACCGATGCTGATCTTAAAGCTGCCATCATTTTTATACTAAAGGCTAAAGTACCAAGCCCTGTTGTAAATAATCCATACCGTGTTACTTATGCGGTATACACCGGCACTGTATCTAACGTTACCGGTACTTATGTATATGATGGCACAAACTGGATACTTAAATCTTAATCCAGATTCTCATACCTCAAAAAAAATCCCGGTTAAAATAACCGGGATTTTTTTTGCCTGCTACCCTGCTAAAGCTTACTGTACCGGAATTTTAAACGCGGCATTGGCTTCATTTGCCAGTTTGATATCCCCCAGATAACTCCAACGTACACCAACGATATATTTATTTAAGGCTTTCAGTATCTGGTCGCCGGTAACTTCTTCAACTTTATCGGCAGCAGTTTCAAATAAATTCCAGTCGCCCATAATTTCGGCCAGGCCAAGGTTACTGGTTATCGCGTTCGATTCCTGCTGCTTTACGTAGCTCGAAGTAATATAGCTGCTTTTTAAATCGCGTAAACCCGAAGCTGTGATCCCGGATTTTTTGATGTGATTCAGTTCATCAATCATAACGGTCACGGCCTCTTTAGGGAACGAGGTGGTAACATACATTACCGCATAAGGTATCTGTTGATTAACCGCATAAGCGCCCGGCGCATACGAAAGGTTGCGTTTGGTACGTATTTCGCTAAACAGAGTGCCGCTCAAACCCGAAATCCCCATGTGAAAGGCCGTATAATCGGGGCTCGACATGGTTGGTGCATTCATTACCGCGCTTACATAATTGGTCGCGAGTGCCTTATCTTCGGCCAGCACTTTATTGTCATCCAGTTGCGGCGCCATGTAAGTTGGCGGCTGATAAGGCATTGATGGGATATCAGCAAATGATGCCTTGATCTTTGCGATCAAAACATCTTTGGATATTTTGCCTGCCACTACAATAAACATGCGGTTTTTATTGAGCAGCTTAGTATAAAAGTTTTTAATGTCGACAGTAGGCATTGCTAAAATGGAAGCTTCGGTGCCTTTTGGATTGGTAGCATAGATGGTGCCCTTAAATGCATTTTGCATTACTAATTGCGATATATGCGCATCCGGATCGGCAGTTTCCTGCTGAATGCCTGCCAGCAGCTTGTTTTTTAACAATTGCATCTCATTATCATCAAATATGGGGTTCATCACTGCCTCACTAAACAAATCCCACCCCTGGTCGAAGTATTTCGACACACAGATCATGTTGATATCGCTGAAATCGTAATCGGCGCTCCCCCCTATTTCTACACCGTACTCATCGGCAATATCTTTAAACTTATTGGCATCATACTTTTTGGTGCCACACTCGGTTGTAGCGCCTACGGCTAGTTGCTCAATACCCGCCTTATCGGCGCCGTATTCGGCAACACCACCCCTAAAATACATGCGCACGCTAATCACATCCTTAATAGTCGGCTTAAAGATTACCTTAATACCCTCCACATCAAACGAAGTAGTATGCTGCTGTGCAAATGTAATTGCAGAAGCAACAAACAATAAGGCTATAGTTACTATCGATCGTTTCATATTATTGGGACGGATTATTCTCAGTAAAAAACTGTTGCGGCTTTAACTCTTCATTCATTTTAGGACTAACCAGCAGGCCGGCACAATAAGGCTTGTTTTTAATATATTTATCTACGTAGGAGCGCAGATCGGCCTTAGTTACCTTTTTCAGATTATCTACATAAGTGGTAAAATAATCGATAGAAGCCGATGCCCACCAAAAGGATAATACTTCTACAAAATCTGACGTAACTTCCTGCTCGAAAGATTGCCGTATTTCCAGCTTGCGTTTGGCTGTTTCAACCTGCTCGTCGGTAACATAGTCCGGGCTGTCAAATAAAGCTATCTGGCGCTTTACTTCAGCAAGACATTCCTTAACCTTAGCCGGGTTAGGCACCACCGTTAAAGTGATCGGCCCAACATGCTCCAAAGTTAAATAACCGATGTTAACCTGCAGTGCCAACCCTGATTGCAGCAGGGCCTTATTAAGAGTTGATGAGTTTTGGTTAAGAATATACGAAAACACGTCGGCAGCATAGGTTGATGGGATATCGCTACGGGTATCGGGGCCCTGCCATTCCATTTCGATAACGGGAACCTGTGCCAGGTTCGATTCAACCACGAAATAGTCTGTTTTTTTCAATGGTTTAAACTCGGGTACCGGCCACTTTTTGAAAGGGTCGAACGGTGATGGCTCCCAGCTACCATAGATATTCTCCGCCTCACGAAAAACATCCTCGTGGTCAACATCACCGGCAACAGTTAACATAGCGTTATTGGGGTAGTAGTATTTGTTTTTGATAGAATCCATCATGGCTGGTGTTGCCGAGCGGATAACGTTATGATCGCCAATGGTATTTTTACGGCTGTATAAGTCGCCCCACATGTGATGATCCATCGCGTTATCGAGCGCAAAAAACGGGCTCGATTCATCCTGCTGAAACTCACCATCAACCACCACATTTTCGCGGGCCATTTCCTCGGCATTAAAGCTGGGATAACGGATAGCCGAGTTCATAAACTTTAGTCCCTGCTTCAGGTTCTTTTTGGGCAGGGTAAAGTAATACCGCACATTTTCCACTGTGGTAGCACCATTGAAATCCATGCCCAGCTCACTTACCCGGTTCATAAAATCGGTTTGGCTGGCGTAATCTTTATTCGCCTTAAAAAACATGTGTTCGTACAGGTGGCTCAAGCCATTAAACTGGGGCGACTCGGTATAAGCGCCATTTTTACAGGTGATTACGATGGTTGCCAGGGGCACACTGTTATCTTCAACCACCAGTACATCAAGCCCGTTGGAGAGTTTTTTCAAAAAAATATTTGAAGGGAGCTTTAATTGCGCTTGCGAAAAATTGGCTATAAGGCATAAGCCAAGGGCACAGCAAAGTTTCTTGATCATAAATCTTGGGTCATCAGCCGATAAATATAATAAATCAAAAGATTAAAAACATGGCTGGCAATGCTACAACTGATTAATGCCGGCCTTTTTGTTTAAGCCTGAAATTTATTGCTACTTTAGCCGAACCAATATCCGAGGTATATGTCGGTTCTTGTGTTAACTGTCATCATTATAGTAGGCGCATACGCCGCCGGCCTGGTAGGTTCGCTAACAGGGCTGGGCGGTGCTGTGGTTATAATTCCGCTGCTTACTATCCTGCTTCGTGTTGATATTCATTATGCTATAGGTGCCGCGCTGGTTTCGGTTATCGCTACATCTTCGGGTTCGGCAGTAGCCTATGTTAAGCAAGGCATTACCAATATGCGTTTGGGTATGTTTTTGGAAATTGCCACTACCAGCGGCGCCATTACAGGCGCGATCATTGCCCAATATCTGCCTGTTAAATACATTGCCATTTTATTCGGCATCGTACTCATCTTTTCGGCCTTAATGTCGCTGCGCAAAAAAATCAGCCAGGCTGATACTATAGAAAGCCCTTTATCGCATAAGCTAAAACTTAGCAGCAGCTATCCCAGCGGCGATGGCGAAATAGCTTATGGCGTGCGTAACGTTGCAGGTGGTTTTGTGATGATGATATTCGCAGGGGTAATGTCGGGTTTGTTGGGCATTGGCTCGGGCGCGTTAAAGGTTGTGGCGATGGATGGTATTATGCGCATCCCGTTCAAGGTATCAACTACTACCAGCAATTTTATGATAGGCGTTACCGCAGCCGCCAGCGCGGTGGTATACCTGCAGCGCGGCTATATCGAGCCCGGCCTGGCCATGCCGGTTGTTCTCGGCGTTTTACTGGGCGCGTTTACAGGCTCGAAGATTTTAGTGCATGCGCAATCCAACAAACTGCGTTATTTTTTTGCAGTGATCGTAAGCATATTGGCCGTGCAGATGATCTATAAAGGAGTTACAGGCGCGATATGAAGCAGGCAGAAGATAAATTATTAAAGGATAAAGACATCCAACATCTTATCGGTTCGCTGCTGCGCTGGGGTGTGCTTCTATCAATGACGGTAGTGGCATTTGGTGGTATCATTTATCTGTACCGGCATGGGCATAACGTCAGCGATTATTCGACCTTTAAGCTGCAACCCGATTTTACCCGCGAGGGGTGGCCGTTGTTACAGGGCGTTTTAGCGTTTAAGGGGCGTGCTATAATTCAGTTAGGTATTATACTACTGATAGCTACACCTATCATGCGGGTAGTTTTTTCGGCCATCGGTTTCTTTTTTGAGAAGGATTACCTGTATGTACTGATAACAGTACTGGTTTTAGGCGTCATTATGTTCAGTATGTTTGGCGGCCTGGCAGGCTGATTCACAATATTTTTACATAGTATTTTCTTTGTCTTAAATTACTTCATAAAACTCTTATTTACAGAAGTTTATGACCTAAAACCCACTACTACCCGTCATCCCTTCCGGGCTTGATCAGCTCGCTTAGCTTCAATATTTGACCTCTTGTGGTTCGGTTTTTGGGGTTATCAAACCGGTGAGGCAGCCATGTACAACCTCACAAAAAGTAAAAAATCATATAAGTACATGGGTGTTGCCCCGGCACAAAACATTTTTTTATGAAGAAGCTATTTTTGTATTTCAGCATAATTTTGTTTGCAGCGCAGGCAAATGCACAAAAAAACTACTATTTAAACCCGGTGAAGGTTGATAGCCTGGTATCGGTATCGCTACCCAAAGAGTTTAGCCGGTCAAAAGCCGGCGGACAGGATATTTACTCGGCCAATGCCAGTTACGGCTCGATGCTGGTTATCCGCACCGTTAATCCACCATCGCAACAAAGCGTAAAAAACCCCAAAGGCCTGGACAATGTATTTAAAGAATACGTTAAAAAGGTGCAACAAAGCTTAACCCAAGGCAGTATTACTCATGATCACGACACCACGGTAGGTAAGCTAACTGCCCGCGATTTTGTATTACAGGTTGATACAGGAGGCGGACTGGAAATGCGCCATTTTATATTAGTTTATACCAAAAATGTAACCTATACTTTCGAGTACCTGTATAGCGACTTCAGGAAAGACCTGGCTATTGGTGAGATGAACGCGTTTCTTAATTCGATCAAGATATCGCCCGAACTAACAACTGCCGATCAGTACATTACGGTACCAAGTCATTTTCCGATGGTTACTGTAATTATTATCGCGGCCGGGTTGTTTGTCATTATCGGCGCAATAGTATTGATGAGGCGCAGGCCCAACCTGGCTACTTAAGCGGTCTGCTTTTTGCGAACAAACAAACCATCGTTCCATTTTTTGGTGTGGATGAAAGCTTTGCTATCCAGCCAGGTTATCCAGAAAATGGTAATAAAAACACCTACTACCGAACCTACGGTAACATCTTCAAAAAAATGTTCGCTCAGGTAAACACGCGAGTAGGCCACTAAAAATGCAGCGCCTAAAAAAAGTATTCCCCAGCTTTTTTTAGGCGTTATGTAGGTTAGGATAATGCCCATCGAAAACGCTGAAATACTATGACCCGATGGAAAACTATGTGTTTCGAGCATCTCGACACCTTTTACCAGGTACATGCGGCTAACCTCGTTCCTGAAATAAATAATCGGTCGCGGTGCATCGAAGGCAAATTTTAGCACTTGCGATAATAATGATGTTATGGCATAACTTGTGCCCATTAACAGGCCCCAGCGATAATTAAAACAAAAAAGCAGTAAAGTAATCAATACGCAGGTTAAACCGTCGCCCAGGTTAGTATATAAGGGGAAGAAAATATCACCAAAACCAAAGTGCCAGCTGTTTACCGTAAAATAGATCTGCGACTTGGTGAACAGCAGTTTGATAATTAAACAAGGCAGCAAAATAAGCAGGTACGGTATAAAAAACGTACGTACCTGCTGCAATACGGTATAGATGCTGGTTTTCATGGGCGCAAGTTAAATAGAAAGCATATTAATCAATATAAAAAAATTGGTTATGTTTGGTTTTAGCTTTAACCTGACCCCATGCCAACAAACATTTTCCGTAAAAAATCAATTGAAAAGATAGTCGCTGATTCAAAAGCCGGACTGGATGACGGTCATGGAATATCGTTAAACAAAGTACTCACCGTGCGCGATCTGACAGCGCTTGGCATCGCCGCCGTTATAGGCGCCGGCATTTTCAGTACAGTTGGCCAGGCTTGTTTTGACGGCGGACCGGGTGTGATCATCCTGTTTATCATCTGTGCCATAGCCTGCGGTTTCGCGGCGCTTTGCTACGCCGAGTTCGCTTCAAGGATACCGATGTCGGGCAGCGCTTATACTTACTCGTACGCTGCTTTTGGCGAGATCATTGCCTGGATAATTGGCTGGGACTTAGTGATGGAATATGCCGTTGGAAACATCACGGTAGCCATTTCATGGTCGGGCAACCTGACGAGCTTTTTGCATAATATCGGGGTAAAGATCCCCGGCTTTTTGAGCAACAGCTTTTTCGATGTAAAAAGCAGCAATACCAAATATCTTGAGCTAATGGCTCAACACGATTTGAAAGGCGCTGCCGATCTGGCTGATATGCACAACTTATGGGTAAATGCTCCACATATCGGATCGTTACCGGTCATCCTCAATATACCTGCGCTGGCCATCACTACGTTCATCACTTACCTGGTGTATATTGGCATCAGCGAATCGCGCAAGGCCAGTAACCTGATGGTAGCGTTTAAGTTGTTGGTGGTACTGGCTGTAATAACTATCGGTTTTTGCTATGTTAACCCTGCGAACTGGACGCCTTTTTTACCTAACAAGTTTGCCGGTGTGATGAAAGGCGTATCAGCGGTTTTCTTTGCCTATATTGGTTTTGATGCGATATCTACCACTGCCGAAGAGTGCAAAAATCCGCAACGCGACCTGCCGCGCGGCATGTTTTATTCACTGATCATTTGTACCGTTTTATACGTTTTAGTAGCGTTGGTGTTAACCGGCATGGTGCATTATTCGAAACTGAATACTGCCGACTTTTTAGCCAACGCGTTTAACGAACGGGGGCTGAATTTTTTGGGTGGTATCATCGCGCTGAGCGCTATTGTGGCTACCACATCGGTTTTATTGGTGTTCCAGATAGGGCAGCCCAGGATATGGATGAGCATGAGCCGCGACGGTTTATTGCCTCCCCGCTTTTCGCGCTTGCACCCCAAATTCAAAACACCATCATTTGCGACGATAATTACCGGTTTGGTGGTAGGCGTACCGGCCTTGTTTTTAGATTCGGAAATAGCTACGGCCTTGTGCAGTATCGGTACTTTATTCGCCTTCGTACTGGTTTGCGGTGGGATTTTAATTTTACCAAGGGGCGAAAAAGGCAACGGCAAATTTACCCTGCCTTATATCAACGGCAAGTTTATCATTCCTGCTTTACTGATCATTGCTGTGCTTATTACACAATGGCAGGCGCCCCAATTCTTCAATAACTTCTTCTTTAACTGTACAGACGGCGATCCTACTCATACCACCACGCACGTGTTTATGGAAAAAGTGCCTTATTTTGTCTTCGCCTTGTTGATTTTAGCCATCGCCGTTGTGGGTTATGTCAAAAACTTTTCGCTCATCCCGGTTTTGGGCCTGATATCCTGCTTTTACCTGATGACGGAGCTGGGCACTACTAATTGGCTACGCTTTTTAATATGGCTAGTGATAGGTTTGGTGATCTACTTTAGCTACAGTCGAAAAAACAGCGTTTTGGCCAAAGAAAGCAACAAGACCGCGTAATAAAGCGTATCTTCGCAGTCAAATGAATTACATCCAGATTATTGGTTACCTGGCGGCATTTGGCACTACTATATCCTTTCTGCCACAGGCAGTTAAAACCATCCGCACCAAAGACACTTCGGGTATATCGCTGTTGATGTATTTCTGCTTTACGCTGGGCACCTTGTTATGGCTGATCTATGGTGTGTTGAGCGGACAGTACCCGGTTGCTGCGGCCAATGCCGTTACTTTTTTATTTGCTTTTACCATCCTGGTTTACAAGATCAAATATAAATAAACCTTTCTGCTACAGGAAATTTTCAGAATTGGCATCTAAGTTGTGCATGTCACATCTATATTATGTTATTGTGAAGAAATTATTAACTATCGGATTATTATGCCTGATCGGGCTCAATGCCCAGGCCCAGGTTGTAGACAGTGTAAAAAAAGACTTGTTTACCGCGCCCGACACCGTAAAACATTTGCACAGCCGGGTATTATCACTGGTGGTACCTACAGGGTTGATCACTTATGGCGTCGCGTCGTTTTTTATCGACCCCATTCGCCGGCTTGATTACTCAACCAACAACGAGATACAAAAAACCGATCCTAATTTTAGCAGCAAAGCCGAAAATTATTTCCAGTTCGCGCCGGTGATTTTAACCTACGGGTTGAACCTGGTGGGCGTATCGGGCAAGAACACCTTTATTGATCGAACAGCATTGCTAGGCTTATCGGGTGGAATCTTAGCGATCAGCAGCTCTATTACCAAGCACGCTACGCACAGGCTACGACCCAATGGTTCCGACTATCTGTCGTTCCCATCCGGGCATACTTCTACCGCTTTTTTAGGCGCCGAATTTATGGCGCAGGAGTTTACGGGCAAATCAAAATGGTATGGCATTGTGGGTTATACCATTGCTACTACAACCGGCGTTTTCAGGATGTATAACCGCGACCATTGGCTGAGCGATGTAATAGCCGGTGCTGGTTTTGGGGTAATGTCGACAAAGTTGGCATACTGGGCCTACCCATATATCCGCAACGCGCTAACCCATACCGATAACAAAACGGGTAAAAAAACGATGCTTACCCCATCCTATCAGGATGGTATGATGGCGTTTACTTTTGTGAAGCAGTTGTAAAAGGTAAAACACACACGCCATTGCTTCGTTCCTCGCAATGACGTGTGTGATATCAAAGAATATTAAACGCTGCGTTTGATCCTTCTCAGTTCAACCGTGTTCGGGTCAGATAGCATCAACGGCACTTTCTCGACCGTAACAAAGCTCAGGTCGAGGCCAAAACTGCGTTCTTCTGAAACACTTGCCTTTTTAAGCAGGAAGTAATAGTTCATGATGAACTTTTCGTAAAACGACAGGTTGTGCGAACGGGATAAGATCTTCTCCAACACAATAAATCTGAAATCGCCTACAATACGGTGCCTGTTGAGCGATTTGTATTGACTGGTTATATCCACCTCTCCGTTCTTCACCATATCTTCAACCACTTTTCGGAACAGGATATTTACGCCCTGATCAACACGGAAACCTAAACGGAAGTCGATACGGATCAGTTTATTCGGGATCAACACTTTTACATCGTATTCACGTGTATGCGGTTCGTCCATTACGTTAACGTGCACCAGCCAGTAAACATCGGCACGTTTGGGTTGCTTTTGCAGGATAGAGTAGATGATCTTCGACTCGATCTCCGAATCAAAATTAGCGCTGGTTAAATATACCAGTTGCGATGCGTATTTAGGCACGGTTTCATCTTCACTTAACTCTTTTAGTATCGGGAAGTAATCACTCACTTCGATGAACTTCACATAGCGGTTACGTATTTTACGCGCGCTGTGCCATGCCCACATCACCGAAAACAGTATGGTGCCGATAGTTACCGTAAACCAGCCGCCATGCAGGAACTTGAACATGTTACTTGCCAAAAAGGCGGTCTCGATAGTGATATAAACAGCCAGGAAGATGTAGATCAGATACATCGGGAAGTTTTTAGCCTTCAGGAACCGGGAAACCAATATGGTGGTAGAAAGCATGGCTATAGTGATACTTAAACCGTAGGCGGCCTCCATATTTTCTGAGTGTTTAAACTGGGCTATTACAACCAAACAACCTGCCCACAATAGCCAGTTAACGCTGGGCACATACAATTGTCCGCGCTCGTCAGTCGGATAAACGATCTTTAATTTGGGCCACAGGTTTAACCGCACAGCCTCGGCGATCAGCGTAAACGAGCCCGAAATTAAAGCCTGGCTGGCAATTACCGCCGCCACAGTAGCTATACCGATACCATAAATAAGGAACCAGCCCGGCATGATGTGGTAGAAAGGGTTGATGGTAACCTGGTGGCCGGCCTCCTGATGGATAAGCGTTTGCCCGTTATGTTGCATCAGCCAAACACCCTGGCCCAGGTAATTAAGCACCAGGCTTATTTTAACATAGATCCAACTGATGCGGATATTGGAGCGGCCGCAATGGCCAAGATCAGAGTATAAAGCCTCGGCACCGGTAGTACACAAAAATACGGCACCCAGAACGATGAAGAAGTTAGGATCGTTGATGAGCAGGTGAATGGCGTAATAAGGGTTCAACGCCTTAAATATCTCGGGCATTTTTACGATGTAGCTCATACCCAAAACACCCATCATGGTAAACCAGATAAACATAATGGGGCCAAAGCCTTTACCTACCAGGGCAGTACCAAAACGCTGTATCAGGAATAAAATGGTTAATATAATCACCACAATATATACCGTTGGCAAATGCGGATACAGAATATCCAGCCCTTCGATAGCCGAAGAAACGGTAATAGGCGGTGTAATAATACCATCGGCCAGCAACGCGCAACCACCCACTATGGCCGGTATAAGCAGCCACTTGGCCCTTCGCCGCACCAACGAGAACAGGGCGAATATACCGCCCTCGCCTTTGTTATCGGCTCTTAAGGTTATTACTACATATTTTAAAGTGGTTTGTAAGGTCAGTGTCCAGAAAATACAGGATATACCTCCATAAATCAAATCGGCGTTAATGGTATCTTTACCTACAATGGCTGTAAAAACATACAACGGCGATGTACCGATATCGCCATATATGATACCTAAGCTAATCAAAAACCCCGCCGCCGATAGTTTGGTGAAGTGATTATTATGTGATGACATTTAAAAAAAGAAAAGAATGATGAAAAATTACTAACCTATTGATACTATTTTACGTATATGTACTTAAATTATAAACCGATACAAAAAAAGGGCTTAATTTTGGCATCGGCAAGGCATTGTTAAATAATGTTAAAATTTAAATTGAATATCACAGTATTTTAAATTGGAACAACTTTTATAGTTACTTTTGTAAAACTAATTTATGAGGAAATTCTACCAGCCAATATGTTCATTTTTTATGCTGATAGCCCTGGCGGCAGGCATAAATTATGCTTTTGCGGATGGAAAAAAGCCCGGAATTTCCGACACCACAAGATTAGCAAAAGTTTTCACGAATAAAAACGACAAATCCTATCTAAAAAACGGAATTAAAGTGGCCTTACCGCCTTTAAAACCGAATGTTACCATCTACAGCACCAAGCTGAGCTTTTCGCGCATGGATGGCGACCGCCTGGTAAGCAACGTACAGGTTTACCCCAACCCTATTACCGACCAGATCAATCTGCGTTATAACGTATCCAGAAACAGCAGCGTTACCATTAAGATAATGGATATTTTAGGTAACGAAGTGGTAACCCTTTTTTCGCAAAGGGTTGACCCGGGCGAACAAAAATTCACCTTCAATCTTAACAACCGCCTTTCCAGCGGTTTCTATTTCCTGCGGCTGGTTGCCGGCGGCGAATCGGTGATCAAGAAGATCTCGATCCTTTAATAATTAAAATTTTATTGAACAATGAGTTGTTTTTGTTGTAGTAGTACAATGAAAACGATTTGATTGATTTGGGCGTTTCCTTGCGGGTCGCGCTCTACGCTCATACTGCACAGGCATTAGCCACGGTCTGCCCTGAGCCCAACGAAGGGCCGGTATCCGCTGCGATCGCTAACGCGGCTTTGGTTGATTTTGACATTGCCGTTAGTTAAAGTTTTCAATTTTTGCCGCGCTTATTTTAGCTTTGGCTTTTTGTACAGACCTTATTAAGCATCAATGAAGATAATAGCCATTGGCCGTAATTACGCCGAACATGCCAAAGAACTGAATAACCCTGTGCCATCGGTACCGGTAATTTTCATGAAACCGGATACCGCAATTTTAAAAGATAACAAACCTTTTTATCATCCTGATTTTTCGGAAGATGTGCACCATGAGATCGAGATCGTTCTGAAAGTAAGCAAAGAGGGTAAAAACATCAGCGAAAAATTTGCTTCGGGCTATTTTGACGAGATTGGTTTGGGTATCGATTTTACCGCCCGAGATATACAGGCCCGCCACAAAGAAAAAGGCCTGCCCTGGGAACTGGCCAAGTCCTTCGATAACTCGGCGCCTGTTAGCAACTTTGTACCTAAAAACAAATTTGCCGATCTGTACGATCTTAATTTCAGGTTGGATATTAACGGGCAGGCGCGCCAGGTAGGCAGCACCAAAGATCTTATTTTCTCATTCGAAAAACTTATTGCCTTTGTATCCGGTTATATTACCTTAAAAAAGGGCGACCTGATATTTACCGGCACTCCGCAAGGCGTAAGTAAAGTAAGCATCGGCGATCACCTGGAAGGTTACCTGGAAAACGAAAAGATGCTCGACTTCTATATCAAATAAATATGCTGCATAAACTACCGGGACGTTTACTCATCCTGTTTCTGCTACCGTTCGTTACTTTTGCACAAGATATTGCGCAAACGCATCAATATCCTAAAGATGTATTTCGCTACCCACTTGATCTGCCGCCTACCACGGCCGGCACATTTGGCGAATTGCGCTCTAATCACTTCCACTCGGGCCTCGATTTTAAAACAAACCAGGTAACCGGTTACCCGGTACACGCCGTTTACGATGGTTATGTATCGCGCATACGGATACAATTCGGCGGTTTTGGGCGTGCGGTTTATATTACGCACCCTAACGGTTTTGTTTCGGTTTACGGCCACCTGGAACGATTGGTGCCCGAACTGGCCAAGATAGTGCACGATTATCAATACCAAAACCAAACCTGGGAGGCAGACATTCAGCTGTCGCCTTTACAGATGCAGGTTTATAAAGGGCAGGTAGTGGCATGGTCGGGCAACGCGGGCGCTTCTGTAGGGCCGCACGTTCATTTTGAGCTGCGTGATGCGCTGAGTCAAGAGACCATTAACCCACAATTGTTTGGCCTTACCATCCGTGATAAAGTGCCGCCTACTTTAACTTCGATGTGGGTTTACCATCTGGGCGGGTTACCTTTCAGCGAAAAAACGGTGAAAGAGTTTTACCAGGTGGCAGGCGCAAATGGCAAATACCATCTGGTGCATCCCGGCGTGATCACCCTGAGTGGTGAAACAGGCTTTGGTATTGGCACTTACGATGTAAATAGTACCTCAGCCAATCATAACGGCGCGTACTCCATCCAACTAAACGTGGATGATAAACCAGTGTATACTTTTGCTGTAGAACGCTTTGCGTTCGATCAAACGCATGCCATTAACGCGCATATCGATTTCCCGGCATACCTGGCCACCGGGCGCGAGATACAGAAAAGTTTTATACTGCCGGGGAACAAAATATCGGTTTACCCGCAATCTGTTAACCGGGGTATTATCAATTTTAATGACGATGCCATACACCAGATGGAGTATGTGGTGAAAGACGTGATGGGTAATACGGCTACCCTTAAATTTTCGGTACGGTTTAAACCGCAAACTGCGCCTAAACCCGCGCCGCAGGGTACGCTATTTAAATACGATCAACAAAATGTGTTTACCAGCGACCGTGTGAAGGTGATCATCCCGCAAGGCAACCTGTACGATGATCTGTATTTTGATTATGGTATGCTATCGCACAGGTCGGGGGCATACTCGGCTACGTACCATATCCACAACCGTTTTACACCGATACATGATACCTATGAACTTTATATTAAACCCGATAGCACTATTGGCAACTATGTAAACAAAGCGGTAATTGTAAGCACGGCAGGCGCCTGCGAAGGAGGTGAATATGTAGACGGCTATATCAAAGCCAATGCCCGCAACTTCGGCGATTTTTATATCAAGCTGGATACTATAGGCCCGCACCTCGCCCCGCTCAATATACACGAAGGCGCAAGGCTGACGGGAGCGAGAACGATATTAGTTAAGATAAGCGATAACCTATCGGGCATTAAAAGTTATAACGGCAGTATCGACGGTAAATGGGTATTGATGGAATACGATTATAAAACCAAAGTTTTGATTTATACCTTTGATGAGAGCGTTGCCCCGGGCAAACATATCTTTAACCTGACGGTTAGCGATAACAAGAATAATCTATCACAATTTACAGCTAATTTTTACAGATAATGGCAATATTAAAAGAAGGCGATATAGCCCCCGATTTTACCGCGAAGGACCAAAATGGTAACGATGTAACGCTATCCAGCTTTAGAGGCAAGAACGTTATCTTATACTTTTACCCCAAGGATGATACTCCGGGATGTACCCTGGAAGCCTGTAGTTTCCGCGATAATTACCAGTCGCTGGTTGGCCAGGGTTTTGAGGTGATCGGCGTAAGCACAGACGACGAAAAATCGCACAAAAAGTTCGAGAAGAAATTTAACCTGCCTTTTACACTGATTGCCGATAACGACAAAAAAATTGTAGAAGAATATGGCGTTTGGGTGGAGAAAAACATGTACGGCAAAAAATACATGGGCACAGCACGTACCACCTTTATCATCAACACTCAAGGCGTGATCCAGAACATCATTACTAAGGTTGATAACCAGAATGCCACCCAGCAGGTGTTGGACTTGTTAGGTTAATGAATGAAGGAATGAATGATTGAATGGCTTTATACTCAATCCTTCAATCCTTCATTCATCCAATCATTTCAAAATCAGCACAAACGTACCGCTGATGATCAACAGCGCGCCAATGGCCGATTTCCAGGTAAGTTGCTCGCCCAGGAAGATCACTGCAAACAGGATAGCGAGAGCGACACTGAGCTTATCGATAGGTGCAACCTGTTCTACCTTACCTAATTGTAAGGCCCTGAAATAAAACAGCCACGATAATCCGGTTGCGCAACCGGAGAGGATAAGAAAAGTCCAGTTTTGTTTGTTGAATAAGTGCACGCCGCCAGCTACGCCTTTATAAAATACAATGGCCCAGGCTAAAAAAACGATGACCACCGTACGGACAGCGGTAGCCAGATCGGAATCGATATTTTTAACACCGACTTTGGCGAAGATGGCCGTAAGGGCCGCGAAAAAAGCTGAAAGTAAAGCGTAGATCCACCACATGGTTTAATGATTGAATGATTGAATGGTAAAGTTCTGTTTCGTTTCTGATTATTTTCTGGAGTTTAAGCGTTAAGGATAGTAGCGGGTACCGGCCTTGTGGCTAATGCCCTGTGCAGTATGAGCGATAGCCCCGCCGCAGCATCCGCTTAATAACCAATATCAATATCGTGCTTAGCTTACCTGGTACAATTATAATCAATCTATTTACTTAATAATCAATTACGATAAAGCTAACATATAGCCAATCTCTGTTATATTTCCCCCACATCTGTCGCACCCGTGGCCGCGTGTGAACACGCCATATTACCCCTAAAATTTATATACATAAATTTCTTATGTATATAAATTAATTATACCTTTACAGCATGAGTACCAACCCCATGCTGAAAGGCACCATCCAAACCATCATCCTCAAGCTATTGGAAGATAACGAGCAGATGTATGGTTACGAGATCACCCAAAAGGTAAAGGAGCTAACCGCCGGCCAGATCAAACTCACCGAAGGCGCTTTATATCCTGCCCTGCATAAACTGGAAGCCGACGGCTTGCTGGAAACCAGTACCGAGATAGTAGACAATCGTGTACGTAAATATTACCGGCTTACCGAACAGGGCGGCCAGGAAGTAACCAGCAAGGTAACCGAAGCCGAAGCGTTTATCGCCCAGTTACAGACATTGTTAAACTTAAAACCTGCCATATCATGAAACTGAATGATATTCACATTGCCACGATTAAACAACTGGTGAATAACCAGGTCAGGTTTAACGAAACCTATTGTGAGGTGTACGACCATGTAATGACAGCACTCGAGGCTAAAGATTCATTATCGGATATTCAGCAAGCTTACAACGATATTATTGAAGAAGATTTCGGCGGGCATCGCGGAATTGAAACGCTGGAAGAGAACAGGAGAGAAATTGTAAGAATGGAAACCTTTCAAAAGCAAAAACAAATGCTTTATGCGTTTTTTAAATTGCCCGGACTATTAATTTTAATTGGGCTCTGCTCTGTATACTATTATCTTTTCGAGCACAGGTCACTTCACGTCAATTCCGTATTCTCTGGTAGTTTTATCTTGCTTACCGTGAATTCATTTATTATAATGGGCATAAGCAATTTTATACTCAGGCAAACAAAGCCATCCATAAACAACGTGAGTATAAAAATAATGTGGCAGATCACCTGGAGGAGCTACATTTATTTATTTGTTTTTAGAGCCCTGTGCAGCTTTTTATATATGCGATTTACCCTGCAAGGCCAATATCGGCAGGTGTTTAAATTAATATCGGCCACGATTACAGACGTTGCAGCATTTGTATTGGCTTTGTATTTAATTGCCGGTTTGCTAATTTATAATACTGAGTTTAAAAAACGTTTAACCTTATGATATTGAACGACGAACAACTGGCTGATCTGCAGCACGAGATCAACTACGCCGTAAAATACCAGGAAACTTACGACGAACTGTATGATCATATCCTGTCGGAAATAGAAACTTATCCCGAACAGCAACTTTACACTACATCAGTGGCCAAACAAATCATTGATGACGAGTTTGGCGGTTACGAAGCGCTGAAGCAGATGGAAGAAGATCGCGTGAAGCTGATAAATGTAGCCATGCGTAAAAAGCACTGGCAAAATATAAAGGAGTTCTTCAATTTCCCGATGGCGGCGCTCACCATTGCTGTTACTGTTGCCGCTTATTACATCGCCGCCACTCCTCATGGCCGCCGGGTGTTGGTTGTTTTTTCAAGCGTAAGTGCTCTGACGCCTATTTTGTTTATATTCTACAAACATATGTTGCGTAAGATATACGGTTGGCGCACTGATGTTTACCAGAAGCAATCGCTTAAGCAAAACTATATTTTTACAGCGGCTATTTTAGCTAACAGCCTGCTCAATGTAATGAATGCTTTTGCTAAAAGCATTCAGCTAAGCGAAGCGTTAACCATGGCTGTGTTTATGTTTTATGTGATATACGTATTATCCTTCTTCAAACTCTACCGCCAGGAGTTTAAAATGCAGTTAATCTGATCAGGCTTTAAGTGTAAGCAGGTTTTCGCCGTAATCTATCACGGCCAGATAACGCATCAAAATATCGCCGCCCAATACACCCAGCACCTGCGGTTTGCCCAATTGCGAATAGGCCATGTTAATGGTGGATAGGTCAAGCACCGCTACCTCAATATCCGGTATGTGCATCGCGCCGATGTACAGGTCATCCAGCCGCAGCTTAAACGAGGTCATGCTGTTGGTTCCCAGTCCGGTAGATAGTTTATCGCTTTCCATCAAAGCAATTGCTTCGTTGGCCTGCTCTAAAACCTCCCTGTCGAACGCCGTTTTTGAGGCGCCCGTATCCAGCACCACCAAAAAGGGTTTGCCAAAAACAACAACTTCCACCAAGGGGTGGAAGCCGTCGCCTTCAAGGTCTATAATTTGTAATGGGATGGATATTGTCAATTTTTTGAGTGTTGATTATTAAAGGTAATTTTATAGATTTTGGCGTTGCCTCCGGCCCGCGCTTTCCGTTCATACTCCTGCAGGCCTTAGCCACAGGGCCGGTATCCACTTCAATCGCTAACGCAAGGCAATAACCTAATAACTCAATAACTATATAAAATTACTGTCCCTCAGCACCTGGTTCATGTTCCTAACCGCGTCGGCGCTTTTGTTAAACTCGGCCTGTTCGGCATCGCTCAGTTTAAAGTCCATAATTTTTTCCCAGCCGTTTTTACCCAGTATTACCGGCACTACCAGCGAAATATCTTTCTGGCCGTATTCGCCATCTAAAGCCACACCGCACGAAATCAGTTTTTTCTCGTCGCGCACGATGCTTTCCACCATAGCTGCGGTGCCGGCGCCCGGCGCATACCATGCCGAAGTACCGATCAGTTTGGTCAGCGTTGCGCCGCCCACCATCGTAGCCGCCACAATTTTATCCTGTTGCTCCTGGCTCAATAACTGTGTTACAGGGATGCTGTTCCAGGTAGCGTGTTTGATCAATGGGATCATCGTCGTATCGCCATGGCCGCCAATAACCACCGCGTTCAAATCGGCAGGCGAGCAGCCCAGCTCCTGGCTCAGGTAATATTTAAAACGGGCAGAATCCAGCGCGCCGCCCATACCCAAAATCCGGTTTTTAGGCAGGCCCGAAGTTTTCAGCGTCAGGTAGTTCATGGTATCCATCGGGTTAGATACCACGATGATGATCGTATTGGGCGAGTGCTTCAATACACTTTCGGTTACGCTCTTCACAATGCCGGCGTTGGTACCGATCAGTTCTTCGCGCGTCATGCCCGGTTTACGTGGCAGGCCCGAAGTGATCACCACTACCTCGCTATCGGCGGTAGCCGCGTAATCGTTGGTAACGCCTGTTATCTTGGTATCGAAACCCAGGTACGAAGCGGTTTGCATCATGTCGATTGCCTTACCTTCGGCAAAACCCTCGCGGATGTCTAACAAGATCAATTCTTCGGCCAATTCTCTGCGGGCGATATTATCGGCACAGGTAGCGCCAACAGCACCGGCACCAATTACTGTTATTTTCATTGTGAGTTTATAATTTAGATGGTTATTGATATTGCCCTAAGGTAGTAAAAGGCTTTTATTTTGAAAATAGTTATTAGGTTATTTAGTTACTGGGTATTAGGTTGTTTAAATCCCTTACTGGCGCAAGTTTTGAGGGCCGGCAGTGTGGTGGCTAACTTGTGCCTTACTAGGTATTCAACTTTTACCGGCGCAAGTATGTCGGGCAGGCAAGCGGGCGAAGGCTACTTGTGCCTTATTACTATTGCGGGTTTTTAGGGGCGTAGTATGGCTGTGCCTATTACTTTACCCAATCATTCAGTCATTTATCTTTTTACTGGCGCAAGTATGTAGGGCAGGCAAGGGGGCGAAGGCTACTTGTGCCTTATTCAATTAGTCAATCCTTCATCATGATTATTGGGGCGTTGCCTGCGGCCGGGCTATCCGTTCATACTGCGCAAGGCATTAGCCACGGCCGGGCTCAATCCAAACGCACGGCCGGTATCCACTGCTATCCCTAACGCAAACTTGCAAATCTGTCCCGTAGGGACTACCTGTTTGTAGGTCATCAATCAAATTAAACAATCCCACCACTGACCTCAGACCACTGACCACTGATCTCAGAACGGATACCCGATCGCCAGATTAAACACCAGATTCTGGCTCCGCCACCCGCCGTCGAAAAAGTTTACCTTATCCAGCACCCAGCGCTGGCCTGCAGGTAGCCAGGGTTTACGTATCGGGAAACCCAGGTCGGTACGCAGGATCAGCACCGTCAGATCGAAGCGTAAGCCAAAACCGGCATCCGCAGCAACCTGGCTCAGAAAGTCCTTGCCGAAAGCAGCACCTTCCAAACCATCATGCGGGCGGATGTTCCAAATATTACCCGCGTCGACAAACAAGGCGCCATGCACTATACTGAATAGTTTAGGCCGGTACTCCACGTTAGCTTCCAGTTTGATATCGCCCGATTGATCAGGAATAAAGCCCGACCCACTGGTGATGGTTTGCGAAGGGATATACGTACCCGGCCCTATCGACCGTGCCCTGAAACCCCGCAAGCTGTTTGATCCGCCGATAAAAAATTGCTGGCTGTAAGGCATAATGGTCGAGTTGCCGTAAGGCAAACCCAGCCCTGCATAAAAACGCGCCGCCATTTGGTCGTTATTATTGATCTTGTGGTAAAAACGGTACTCGCTCTCCAGTTTCACATATTGGTTGTAAGTCGTGTTGAATATCTTTTTCACCTTGCCCGCAAGCGTATCCGCGCCGCTTATTATACCTAATATATTAGCCGATAGGCCCGCTTTGGCGTTAAAATAATGAGTATTTGTTCTGCTTAGTAATTGTGTGTTGGTATGGGTGTAGCTGTAAGTAGGGCCAAAGGTGAGTTGGTTATCGATGACATGTTTTAATGTCGGGTTCTGCGTATGGCGGATGCTATCGGTATATAACTGCGTAACGCTGGCCGCGTTAACGTAGGTAATGCTCATAATTTCCAGGTCGTGCTGTATAAAATCAGTTTGCTTCCATTGATAACCAAATTGCGTGCGAAACGAGTTAAGCATGTACAACTGCGTGCGGTTGGTGATATCGTACTCAAATAGCCAGGTGGTATGCGGCAAAAAATCGCTGTTGCTGTTCACGCGCATCGGGGTGATAAAGCGTGGCCAGCTTATGCTGGTTTGTATCCCCGTTTGGTATACATTGAAGCCGTTGTTCTGCCCGCCGAACTGCACATCGCGACTGCCCGACAATGATACCGTTAAAAGTTCGGCGCCTTTAAACGCGTTGCGGTTTCGCCAGGTAATATTCGCCTCTGTACCGGTATAATTGGCCGACGTGGTGCGCCCCAACAGCTCAAAACGTATTGATTTATTACGATAGGGCGTCAGGTAGTAAAAGGCGTTTAGCTTTGGCGATCCCGGGTCGTTTACATCTTCAAAACGATTTTTTACAAACTTATAAGGCCCAAGGTCGATAAACCTGCTCAGTGCCTGGTTATGGTCGGCATGGTTATAGGGTTCGCCGGGGTGGAACGACATTACATTCCTGAACACGTACGGATGGATCGTGTTCTTCGGGTCGATCACATAATAATCGTCATACCGTTTCGCCGAATCCAGTTTTATGGCTGTATCCCGCAGCGAATATCTCGGATAGATGTAAATGTTTTTGATGGTGTAGATGTCCCAGGCCTTATCATTAGTTTCCTGTTTGATGGTCACGTACTCGTTCACTCTGTTCTTACCCGCGTTAGTACTGTCTATCTGCAGCAGAATATCATCCGGCGAGAAATAGTAAAAACCTTCCTCCTTTAGCCGGGCATCAATACGCAGTCGTTCTGCCTTAATGCTAGCCAGGTTATATTTATCGCCTGTTTTTAGTAATGATTGTTTGGCCGTACCCGCTACCGCGGTATCCAAACTGCCGGTATCGGTAGGGAAGTGGACGCTGTTGATCTTATACGCCGGCCCGGTTTGTACGGTATAGATGGCTTTAGCCGTGCCTCTTTTCTTTACCAAACTGTCGCCCCTTACCTGTGCTAAAAAATAGCTCTCGTTCTGCAACTGGCTCTGCAAAATCTGCGCATTCTTGTCAATATCTACCGTGCTCCAAAGTACAGGCGGTTCGCCCCGTTTATTGATAAAGCGCGACAGGAAGTTTTTTCTGCCTTTACTGATGTTATACAACCACAGCTTAAAATGTAATCCTAACAATGAGGTATTGGGTTTTGGCCTGGTTAGTGCGATAAGTTCGGTGGTCATATCCTTGCGTTCGCGCCGGGTAGTATTCGTGTCTTTTTTAATGTTCACCCGCACGCCGGTGTACAGCTTTTCGTTGGCAGGCAGATACCGGGTATTGCTGCAGGCGCTTAAAAATAGAGCCAGTATTAATAAATATGGTAAACGCTTGCTCATGTTCTTAATTCGTTTTTACAGGATCGGGTGTTTTTGTAGTGGTTTGTTTATCATCCAGGGCCTTATCTTTGTCTTTATTAGCTCTGTCATCCTTGCGCTGCTGTTTGCGCATTTCCCTTTCGCGTTTGGTTTTATTACTGAATATCTGGTAGAAATGGTTATAATCCACCGTCATCGAAAAACCGACACCGGTTTCTATCACCTGTCCCTGTATCACGATGAACTGGTCGCGACGGTAGGCCCGTATCAGGTAGCGCCCATCCTGCGTTAGTTTATAACCTACCGAAATATCGCCTGCAATGTTGGTGGCCTGCTCGCCTGGCTGTTGCCCTTCAAGGTTAAAGTTGTTGCCCACGTTCACCGTAAGCCTGTCGTTTAAAAAGCGTTTGGATAGCCCTACGTTCAGGTCCGTTCGGTTAGTGGCTGTCCCGCTGGCATAATCCGTACCCGATTGCAAATTGAAGTTTACATCTACGCCGGCTATCAGGTTACCCGCCAGGCTATTTAACTGATCCGATAACAACGAACTCACACTGCTGCGCACGGCTCCATTAAACCCATCGCTACCTGCCTGGCTTTGTAATGGATTATCACCGATAAAGTGGTTGAGTAACAGCACCGCGAAAACTTGTTTGTTCATCTCGTTAGGGTCCTGTCGCAACTGTTCAAGCTTGCCGTTTACCGTGTTTACCACATCGCTGCCCACATTGTAGGTGCTATCGGGCAGTACAATATCAAACTTGATAGTGGGTTGCATCAGCTGATCGGTCAGATTCAGATCCACATTAAACGGCAGCTTTTCCTTGTATAAAGTCTCTTCCGATTCGCCCGCCAACTGATTTCCTACCAAATCTATCGGTGGTACTTTGGCAATGTATATCGCGGTAACGTTCATGGTGGCGCTGGTCGGGTCGCCCTGCCAGGTAATAGCGCTGCCCGGTTTTAGTAAAAAGCGACGATTGAATGTGGCGTACGACAGATCGTACGAACCCGAGTTAAGCGTATACGTACCCGTCAGGTTGGTTTTGCCGCTCGGGTCGATGGCGCCATTCAACTGCGCATCGCCTTTTACACGTACAATGTCACCGTTGCGCTCATCCACGACCACGATAAACTCGGCTTCTTTATCAATGGTAATATTGGCCGATATGTCCATCCCCCTGAAACCCGATCTGCGCAGCGAGTCGAGCTGCCGCTTCATCAGCGAGTCCAGCCTCGGCGCTTTCTTGTTCACAAATTCCACCACGCCTTTCCGGTCCTCTACACTTGGGTCGGCCTGCGGCAATACCACCGTTAAGCGGGTTTTATCGTTTACTTTCAAAGTTGCGTCAACGATAGGCAGGTGCGAATCACCACGTATCTTGATCTGGCTATCCAGGTATATTTGCCCGTAATACAATTTGTTTTCGGCAGGAATGGCATTAAATACTTCAAAATTATTGGTGGTCACATCCAATCCGAACTTGAAATCGGTATAGGTTTGTGTATACACGGTACCTGTCACTACTGCCTTATTTCCCGCCGAATCGATCAGCGTAAAATTATTGAATAGGATGCCGTCATTATTAAAAGTGATCTTCTCGTTCTCGGCTTTATAGTACGAGTTGATCATCGCGATATTGAATGCAGCTTTATTGAAAGTTACATCGCCGCGTATAACCGGCGCGCTGGCCGTGCCTGTTACCTTCAGCATACCGGTAACACTTCCGCTCGCCTTCCGAAGGTTACCGAAGGTAAATCCTTCAATGCTTTTCAGGTTCAGGTTAACAATGTTCAGGTTCATGTCCAGGTTGCCATTGCCGGTATAATATAAACCATTCAATGTTACCTGGTTACCCTTGCCGGTAATGGTCATATCCGCCGCCAGCGCGTTGGCTGTTTGGTTATTTACTTTTAGCGCTACGTTACCCACGGTATCACCCTTAAAGGTAAAATTGGTAATATTGATATCGCTGGTAAACTCTGCGGCCTTACCTAAGTTTTTAACCTGCGCGGTGCCATTAATGGTACCGCCAGCCAATAAACCGTTCTGCTGCGCCAGTTTAGTGATCGTCTCTATCTTAAAGTTCTTAAAGTCGATGTTCAGTGGCCCATTAGCCTGCGGCGGCGAAGTGTTGATACTTAACGATTGCCCCGCGTTGCTGATCGTAAAGTCTTTAGCCAAAATGCCTGCCCCGCCAAATTGCAGCGAGTTATCGGCGGCAACCGTCCACGGGGTATAGTCAAACAGTAAACCGGTTGGTAAAAAGCTAAACTGGTAGGCATTGTTCAATGCGGTAAAGGTGCCCGCAAGCCGGTAACGCTCTTTTTTGTTGATATCGCGCACCTGCACATTGATGCCCAATTTATTGTTTTGCGCGCTGCCGCTGATACTGGTATTCAGCAAATCAACCTGCGATGCCTTTACCTCATCTGCGGTAAGGCTGTAGTTCAAAGCGTTATTATTGGTATTGATGGCCAGTTTTACATTGTTGATCACATTGGCGCCGTAAGTAACCTTCTGCATACTGCCGTTTACTACCAACATACCCTGCTCGCTGTCAAAACTACCTTTCAGCGATATCGGGTCCATCTGTTTCAAATCGGGCACAAACTGTTTAAAAAGCGGTGTTTTTATCACCGTTGCCGTAAACGTAAACCGCTCCGGACTGTACCTCACCTTCGCCGGCTTACCCATCGCGAAGTACTTGTTAACTTCGGACTGCAAGGCGGTACCTATCTCGGTCAGCTTATATTTTCCGGACAAACGGGCGTTCACTACCGGCGATGATAACTTCAGGGTGCTGCTATCAGCGTTGGTGGTGCTGGTTATATTAACGCTGTCCAGATGTACACTTTGTTTACCATTCACCACCAGCAGGTCGGTTATATCTATTGTACCATTCAGGTAATCGGGATCGGCGGTCGGTAAATGCGCCACCAGTTTGCCATGCAGGCGCATCGGCGTTTTCGAAAAGCCTAGTTTCTGTACATCCACACTATCCAGGTTCAGCGTGGCATCCACCGACGGATATTTCCTGTTCATATTGGCTTTCATATCCAGGGCGAAGCTGATGTTAGGGTCCTTCATCCGTGCTTTGGCGCTGATATTGCCGTGTGCCGCGCTTCCGTCAAATATCAAATTCTGGTAGGCGTAACCTTGTATGTTAGCCTTCACAATATCCCCGCTAAAAGTAGCGCTGGCAGTTTTGGCATCTATACCGGTGCCTTTTACTTTGGCGTCCATTGTCACTAAACCAATATTTTTTTGCTGCCCGGTCATCTTCCCTACGTTCAGGTTGTTGGCTTTAATGTCGGCTGTATAGGTCATAGCCTTTATGCCCCGGCCCATATCCACCGAAGCTATGGCGTCCATCGCCCCGTCGCTTGACCGCATGTTCAGATTGGTGGTAAACGCCTTCATCCCCCCTTTAAACGTACCCTTCACGTTTAAAGCCTCCGGCAGGTTGATGTTAGATGGTATGGTCCCGGCAGGGACCAATTTCGAGATATCGGCTTTAGTCGTATTAAAATCATTTATCCTGACGTTGAAATAGGTTTTATTGATATTAGGTAAACCCTTCACTTCGCCCGAAGCCTTGATATGTGTATGGCCCAAACCAGCCACATCCAAACTCGGTATTGATAGATCATTCAATTTACCGATCACCCGGCTATTAACGCTGAACACCGCGTTCGGCGAATGTTTAAAAGGTTCCATCGAAGCCATGTCCGGCATCAGTAATAGGATATCTTTTAAGCCGATCCGGCTGTTTACCACATTGGCATTCACCCGCACCGCCCCTATATCATTACTCACACTGGCTATCGAAGGATAACTAACCTGCACCCGGTCCCGTATCACGCTTCGCGAAGTTTCCAGGTATAAATTGCTCAGGTATGATTGCTTTTCGCCGTAAAGGAAAGCCGTGTGGAACTTTCTAACTTCCAGTCCGCTCTTCTCAGAAAAACTAAAATTGCTGATATTGCCCTGCACCGCCGAAGCATTATAAACCAGGTTATTGGCATCCAGATTAAGGTTACGGATATCCATGTGTCCAAAATCCAGTCCTTTGGTGGCAGGTTGCGCCTGGTTATCAAACTTCAGGTCGTTGTGTACAAAACTTACCTTGCCAAGTTCGAGCGCCCAGGGTTTGCCGGTTTGTGGGGCCGCCACTATGGTATCCAGTTTTTTGATGGTCTTGACTACCACTTTCTTAACGGTCTCCGGTTTCAGGAAGGTTAGCACCGTTTTGGTATCGTAAAGCTGCATCTGGTTCAGCTTTACATTCTGGTTCTTAAAATCAAGTTTGTTTACGTCAAGTAACAGTTTACCCAGCGTAACATTGCTTTTCATCTCCTTGCCGCTATAATCAACGTGTATTTTAGAGAGATCGATAACGCCCAGTTTCAGGTCAAGCGGTATGGGTTTCGCCGCGGTATCGGGTTTGGTACTTTCCAGCGTGCCCGATGGTGTTTGGATGATGCGGGCGTCAAATCCGGATAAAGTTATTTTGGGTATGGTAAACTTCATCTTGTCCATATCGAACTGCTTGATGTTGGTATCAAAATGATCAAGGATAAACTTTACATCATTGCCGCTTTGATCGTCTTTGTAAAGGATGCTGATCTTATCCAGCGCAATCTTATTTACTGAAAACTTCAAGGCCGAAGAAGTGTCTGTGGGCTGCGGTGTTTTCTGCTGCTCGCCGTTAAAAGCATGGATAATATAATTAAAATTGAATACCCCGGCTTTAGTGCGCTTTATGTTGGATGTAATGTTCTGCAGGTCTATCTCATTGATCTCCACATTATGGTGCAGCAGCTTCATCATCGAGATATCAACCTTCAGCTTATCGCCGGCTAAAAGAGTGTCACCATGCTGGTCGGCAAAATAAACGCCCTGCAACACCACCAGTTTCGGAAACTCTACACTCAGTTTATTGATTTGTACCTTAGTATGTATCTTGTTTTGCAAAAAGGTAACCGCTTTATTTTTAGCGTAGTTCTGTACAGCAGGCACCTGTATCAGCACCAGGACAAGCACGACCACGAATATCACTATCCCGATGATCCACAATAAAGTTTTAAGCGCTATACGTCCAAATCTTTTCAAAGTACAAGTATGGTTTAGTCGATAGATAAATGTTTATTCGTGTATTTACTCATATAAATGAGCAAGGGCATATTTTTGTTTGGGCGGAATGTGTTTTTTGGTGGAAAAAGCACCTGATGTTTCTTCGGATAGCGATGGGTTTGAAACCCATCGCTATGAATTTGTCGGGTCGGTATTTGTGGCTATTCGAAGTCTCCATACTTCGAATTGACTATGTACGTAGTCTCTGACTACAGGTAACGCTATCTGCACCTTTGCACATTCTCACCCGAATTATCCACACATCCAACCAAGCCCCATACTTTTTTAATAAATTTGCTATCCGCACAGGATATTAGTGTACCAGATTTTTTTTTTACCATGCCCGATTTTTCGCACCTACACGTACATACCCAGTTTTCGCTGCTTGATGGCGCCGCCGATATATCCAAATTATATAAGAAGGCAGCCGCCGATGGTATGAAAGCCCTGGCCATTACCGATCATGGTAATATGTTCGGTGTGTTCAAATTTGTGGCCGAAGCGGGTAAGCACAACGTAAAACCCATTGTAGGCTGCGAGTTTTACGTGGTTGAGGACAGGCATAAAAAGCAGTTCACTAAAGAGAATAGAGACGTGCGCCGCCACCAGCTTTTCCTGGCAAAAAACGCCGAAGGCTACCGTAACCTTATCAAGTTATGTTCGCTGGGGTATATGGAAGGCCTGTACAGTAAATGGCCACGTATTGATAAGGAGTTGATCCTGAAATATCACAAAGGCCTCATCGCTACCACCTGCTGTATCGGTGCCTCGGTACCCCAAACCATTTTAAAAGGAACTGAAGAAGAAGCCGAAACCGAATTTAAATGGTGGCTGGATATTTTTGGTGAAGATTACTACATCGAGCTGCAGCGCCACGATATCCCCGAGCAAACCATTATCAACGAAACACTTGTTAAGTTCGCAAAGAAATTTAATGTCAAGATCATCTGCTCCAATGATTCGCACTATGTGGATCAGCAAGACAGCAACGCGCATGACATTTTGCTGTGTGTAAACACCGGCGATATGCAAAGCACGCCCATCGCTACCGACGAGGAAGGTGGCAAGGGCTACCGCTTCGGTTTCCCTAATGATCAGTTCTACTTCAAAACCCAGGCCGAAATGGGGGCTTTGTTCCATGACCTGCCCGAGTCGCTCGATAACACCAACGAGATAGTGGATAAGGTAGAAGTATTGAAGCTGAAGCGGGATATTATGCTGCCCAACTTCCCGATACCGCCCGAATTTAAGATACACGACGGCGTCGATGCCGATACCATGAACCAGTGGGAGTATTTAAAACACCTCACCTTTACAGGCGCTAAAGAGCGTTATAAAGATATCGACGCCGCGACTGAAGAGCGTATCAACTTCGAACTGTTCACTATCCGCACCATGGGTTTTGCGGGATACTTCCTGATTGTGGCCGATTTTATCAAGCACGGCCGCGATATAGGTGTGTTTATCGGCCCGGGCCGGGGCTCGGCGGAGGGTTCGGTGGTGGCGTATTGTACGGGAATCACCAATATCGACCAGATGAAGTATAACCTGCTTTTCGAAAGGTTTTTAAATCCCGACCGTAAGTCGATGCCCGATATCGATACCGATTTCGACGATGAGGGCCGCCAGCGGGTTATTGACTATGTGGTTGATAAATACGGTAAAAACCAGGTAGCGCAGATCATCACCTACGGTTCCATGGCTGCCCGTACCAGTATACAGGATGTGGGCCGGGTGCTGGATATGCCGTTATCCGAAGTGAACGCCATGAAAAAGCTGGTACCCGAAACTTTGGGTATCACGCTAAAAGATGCTATCGACCAGGTGCCCGAGCTCAAATCGATATTTGATGGTAGCGACTTACGCTCGCAGGTATTAAAAGCTGCCGAGAAATTGGAAGGTTCGGTGCGTAATACAGGCGTACATGCCGCGGGTGTCATCATCGCGCCTGATGATTTGACCAATATCGTCCCTGTAGCTGTTGCCAAGGATTCCGACCTACTGGTTACCCAATACGATGGCCGGGTAATTGAGGACGCTGGCGTTATCAAGATGGACTTTTTGGGCTTGAAAACCCTCACCATCATCAAAGGCGCGCTGCAGATGATCAGGCAGAATCATGGTGTCGAGATCGACATAGATTACATCGCGCTCGACGATCAAAAGACCTACGAGCTTTACCAGCGCGGTGATACCAATGGCACCTTCCAGTTTGAAAGTGACGGTATGCAAATGTACCTGCGCGACCTGAAACCAGATAAGTTTGAGGATCTGATCGCCATGAACGCCCTTTATCGCCCGGGCCCGATAGAGTATATCCCTAACTTCATCAAACGTAAACACGGCCAGGAGCCTATCACCTACGATTTGCCTGACATGGAAGAATACCTGGGCGAAACCTATGGTATCACCGTGTACCAGGAGCAGGTGATGCTTTTATCGCAAAAACTGGCGGGCTTTAGCAAAGGCGACGCCGACGTGCTGCGTAAGGCGATGGGTAAAAAGCAGATCGAGGTATTGAACAAGATGGAAGCCCAGTTTATGGAAGGCGCGGCTGCAAAGGGCCACCCTAAAGATAAACTAACTAAGATATGGACCGACTGGAAAGCCTTCGCGCAATACGCGTTTAATAAATCGCACTCTACCTGTTACGCGCTGGTGGCTTATCAAACAGCATTTTTAAAAGCGCACTACCCGGCCGAATACATGGCTTCCGTTTTGAATAACCAGAACAGTATTGAAAAGATATCTTTCTTTATGGAGGAGTGCCGTCGTATCGGCATTTTGGTGCTGGGCCCGGATGTTAACGAATCGGCTATGGCCTTTACCGCGACTAAAGATGGTAACATCCGTTTTGGCCTGGCGGGTATCAAAGGCGTAGGCGAAAAAGCTGTGGAGAGCATCATCGAAGAACGGGTAAATAACGGCCGCTTTAGCTCGGTTTACGATTTTGCCCAACGCTCAAACGTACGCGCGGTTAACCGTAAATCGTACGAGAACCTGGTTTACAGCGGTGCCTTCGATAGCTTTAATTTAAAGCGCGGGCAGTTTTTCGCCAAAACCGAAAATGGGATACTAACCGGCATTGAACGTTTGATCAAATACGCCAACGATTATCAGAATACCCAAAGCAGTTCGCAATCATCGTTGTTCGGTGGTTCGGTAGCTTCGTACATTCCCGAGCCTACCATGCCCGATGCCGAAGAGTTTCCGCTGATCGAAAAACTGAAGTATGAAAAGGAAGTTATCGGTATCTACCTTACCGGTCATCCGCTCGATAACTATAAGGTTGAGCTCGACCGGTTCTGCAAGCACACCGTGGCCGACCTGAAGCTTTTGCAAAAAATGAAAAACCGCGAGGGCGGCGAAGAAACCGAAATGGCTTTCAATAACCTGCGCAAATCATCAGGCGGTGAGTTGAGCATCGGCGGTATCATGTCGCGGGTACAGCATAAAACTACCAAAACAGGTAAACCGTTTGGTACCTTCTTTTTAGAGGATTACCTTGATTCGTATGAGTTTGCCCTCTTTGGCGACGACTACATCAAGCACCGCAATATGCTGATGGAAGACTGCTTTGTGCACATCAAAGGCACCATCGAAGAGAAATTCCGCCAGGCCGGTAACTGGGATTTACGCATCGCCTCGATGGGTTTACTATCCGAAATGCGTGAAAAGCTCACCAAATCGTTAACCGTGATCCTCAACCTGAACGATCTTGACAGCGAAATGCTCGATAATTTGCAGCAACTGGTAGCCGCCAATAATGAAAAGAACCCGGTAAAAAACTGTACCCTGCGTTTTAAGGTTCGCGATAAAGAAGATTCCATCCTGGTAGATATGCCATCAAAAACCATCAAAGTAAACCCCAGCGATGAACTGATGGAAGAGATCAAAATGCTGACAAAGGAACAACCTGTGCTTGCGTAAGGGGATAAGTCAAAATTAGAAAGTCAAAATTCAAAAAATCAACCTTGGGTTATGCTTGTTTCAGCATCCCACAGGATACTGCCACATGCTAACAATGTACCTGGATTCGTTATAACGAGCGCTTAATATGGCTTACGGTTTCGTCGTAAGCAACATTAAAATTCGAAACCCGAAATCAACCGAAATTGTGTAAATTTGAGTATGGCTACATTAAGTATTGAAATATTGAACCCAAAGGCAAAAAAACTTTTGCAGGATTTAGCCGATCTTAAACTGATATCTATTACAGATACTTCAAAAGATGATTTTTCTAAAACTCTTGAAAAATTGAGAGCAAAGACCAAAGGTACCATTTCATTAGATGAGATCACAGCAGAAGTAGAGGCAGTCCGCTCAAAACGTTATGCCAAATAAACAGGTTCGTGTTATAATCGATACGAATCTTTGGATCAGTTTTTTGATCAATAAGGAGCTTGCAAAATTATATGACCTTTTAGCTCCGGATAAAATCAGGCTGATTTTTAGTCAGGAATTGTTAGACGAGTTTGTAGAGGTTGTTCAGCGCCCGAAGTTTAAAAAGTATTTCTCTAAACAAGATATCAATCTTATACTGATCGCCATTGATGAGTTTGCTGATTTCGTTTACGTTAAAAGTAAAGTTGAGCTTTGCCGAGACGAGAAAGATAACTTTTTATTGGCTCTGGCGTTGGATAGCCATGCCGATTATTTGTTTACTGGAGACCACGATTTACTCGAATTAAAAACTATCGGCAATACTTCAATTATGCAGCTTTCTACATATCTAAAATAATTGACGATATTGTTTCTCACCGTCGACACGAAATTCGAAATAAACAAATCTCTCCACATACCCATCACTTACTCACAACCTCACCGGCAACCCTAAAAACGTTTTATATTTATCATCGCAAAACAATAAAGGGTTTGCCAGGTCTATATAATGTCACTTTGTCATAAACCATTTGCGGCAAGCTATTTGAATAGTATATATTTGTTCACAAAATTTTAAAATTATGGCTTTAGAAATCACTGATGCGAACTTTGAAGAGTTAGTATTAAAATCAGATAAACCGGTATTGATCGACTTTTGGGCCGAGTGGTGTGGTCCTTGTCGGATGGTTGGCCCTGTTGTAGAAGAAATAGCAAAAGAATATGCTGATTCTGCTGTTGTAGGTAAAGTAAACGTTGATAACAACCCGCAAATATCGATGAAATACGGTATCCGTAACATCCCTGCTTTATTGTACTTTAAAAACGGCGAGATCGTGGACAAACAAATCGGCGCCGTGCCAAAATCGGTATTAGCCGGTAAACTGGATAAGCAATTATTAAGCTTTAGCTAAGCGCGTGGCGCAAAGCGAATAATAAAATAATTAAAGCGCTTCGGTAAGAACCGGGGCGCTTTTTTGTTGTAAACCTTTGAAAAAGTAAACTAATTAGTTAACTTTGAGTAATGGTGAGACAAATTATATTCTACAAAAACTACTTTCACGATTTTTTCGATCAGCAAACAGAAAAGGTAAAAGATAAGATAGATTTTGTGTTGGATATGATTGCTAACCTTGAAAGAGTGCCTGAGAAGTTCCTGAAGCATTTGGAAGGAACTGATGGTCTTTATGAGGTTAGAGTAGAGCAAGGCAGCAACATTTTTAGAATATTTTGTTGTTTTGATAAAGGTAAATTAGTGGTGTTATTTAATGGATTCCAAAAGAAAACAGATAAAACACCGAGAAAGGAAATTGAGAAGGCGGAAAATTTAAAACAGGAGTATTTTAATGGAAAAGCAAAATAACATAACAACTTTTGAAGAGCATCTTGAAAAAAGGCATGGAAAAATTGGCTCTGCAACAAGAGAAGACTTTGAAATTAGGTCAAAAGCGTTTATGATAGGCGAAATGATAAAAGAAGAGCGCCGGTTAGCTAATATGACACAGGAAGAACTTGCCGAAAAATCTGGTACAAAAAAAGCATATATATCCCGTATCGAAAACGGTAAAAGTGATATTCAATTAACCACGCTTTTTAAAATCATTGAAAGCGGTCTTGGAAAACGCTTAGATTTAACCATCGGATAATTAGCTTTCTATGCCGCAACTATCCACCAACCGCGAAATACAACAACTAGGCAACCTCGAGCTTTTGGCCCGCCAGGTGGTTGAAGGTTTTATAACCGGTTTGCACCAAAGCCCCTTTCATGGTTTCTCGGTCGAGTTTGCTGAGCACCGGTTGTATAACAGCGGTGAATCGGTTAAAAACGTGGATTGGAAGTTGCTGGCCCGTACCGATAAAATGTTTGTTAAGCAATTTGAGGAAGAAACCAACCTGCGCAGTTACTTGCTGCTGGATACTTCCTCATCCATGAACTATCCCGAAAAAGGGATGAGCAAGCTACAGTTTTCGGTGTATGCCATTGCGTCATTAATGTACCTGTTTAAACGGCAGCGTGATGCCTTTGGGTTGGGGTTGTTTTCGGATAAGGTCGACTGGCTGAGCCGCGCCCGCTCTACCTCAACACATTTATATTATTTGTTTGCCGAGCTCGAAAAGATGTACGAGCATCCCAAAGCCAATACCCAAACCGATATTGCCGGCGTACTGCACCATATTGCCGAGGATATTCACCAACGCTCGATGATCATCCTTTTCAGCGATATGCTGGAGAACGCCATGGACGAGCAAAAATCCGACGCGTTGTTCGCCGCCCTGCAACACCTCAAACATAACAAGCACGAGATCATCATCTTTAACGTTACCGACCATAAAAAGGAGCTGAAGTTTGATTTTGATAACCGCCCGCACCACTTCGTCGACCTCGAAACCGGCGAAGAACTGCGCGTACACCCCAACGAGATCAAAGCAGGGTACCTTAGCTCACTAAATAGCTGGCGCAATAAACTGCAACTCAAATGCGCTCAATATCATATTGATCTGATCGATGCCAACATCCACAGCGGTTTCGACCAGGTGCTAAAAGCCTACCTGGTAAAGCGCAATAAAATGATGTAATAGGCCCCACCCAAACCCTCCCCGGTAGGGAGGGCTTTTAATAGCGCAATGAAGTCTCCCCCCTACCGGGGGAGATTAGAGGGGTCTTATTTATTTCAAACTTTAAACAACCAATCACCCCTGCCGTTGTTAATACCTTATTTAAATTGCAGCTACAACATATTATGAGGCTATCTATCGAACGACGTAAAACAGTAAAAGTATATCCCGATTCAAAACGCGTAATCGCACGCTTTTTTTATAATGGAGAAACACGCGCTAAAGAAGTAATAAATAAAGTGATAGGCCTGAACGAAGATCAGGTCTTCAACATCATTTCGCCCATTTTGCAGGAGTATTCCAAACGGCACCGCAGTATCACACGTTTGTTATTACGCCATTGTTCGAAGCTTGGCGTATTGTTCAAAGAGCTGGGTATTAACGAAGAGGAGTTGTCCAACTATCGTAAACTGCTTATCGGCTCATATTTTACACACGAGTACTCCATCGAGTCGGCAGCTTTTTTTAACCCGTCCATCATTGAAGATCCTGATCAAAGCGATTTGGAAGAAGGTGAAAAACGCATGATCATCAGCTTCAGGGCTGTAGGCGAGGGACATATTTCATCCATCGCATTCCGCCGCGCGCTCATTGATAAAAACAACAATATCGAAGTTATCGGTGCCGGTAATTATATCGACGAGGCCGAGATCATCCGCAGCGCAACCTATAACAAAAAGCTATTTTTCGAAAAAGCGGCCATCACCCAGATCAACATCGCCGCCTTGCATGAAGTTGAAGGAAAACTGGAAGAAACCTTCGAATATTCACAATTGCGCCGTATCATCATCGAGTCGCAGAAGCTGGAGATGGATGATATTAAAAAACTCGAATACGACAAGCTGCTTTGGCTAGCCGATTCGTATTACGAGATCGTTTTTTCGCTGGATACCGATATATCCGACCGTGTTATCTTCCCCATATCCGAGTTTGAGCGTAAAGGCATTGAGGATGCCCGCTTCGTAAGATTTATTGATGACGATGGTACTTATGCCTACTATGCCACCTACACGGCTTATGATGGCGCCATGATTATGCCTAAGCTATTGCACACTACCGATTTTTACGATTTTAAGGTGATGCCTTTATACGGCGCAGGCGCGCAAAATAAAAATCTGGCGTTGTTTCCGCGTAAGATCAACGGTAAATACGTAATGATGTCGCGCATCGACGGCTGGAACAACTACATCATGTATTCAGACAAGATCAACATCTGGGAAAAACCTATCCGCCTGCAGGAACCAAAATTCCCCTGGGAATTTGTGCAAATAGGTAACTGCGGTTCGCCTATCGAAACCGAGCACGGCTGGCTGATGATCACCCATGGTGTTGGCCCTATGCGCCGTTATGTAATCGGCGTAAGCTTACTGCAACTGGATGATCCATCGGTCATCATAGGCCGGTTGAACGAACCTTTGCTCATCCCCAATACCGACGAGCGCGAAGGTTATGTGCCCAACGTGGTTTACTCATGTGGGGCCATCATTCACAATAATAAACTGATCGTACCCTATGGCTTGTCCGACTATTCATCATCCTTCGCCGTGGTCGATCTGAACGATCTGATCAACAAGTTGAAGAACGAGATATAAAAAATACACTGGCTTAAGTTTAAAACTTAAGCCAGCAGATAAATTTCAGTCACAGACTGAAAAATGAGGATAACTTTGAAACGCATATAGCGCAAGTCTTGTAGGTCAAGACATGTGGGTTGATGACTTGTGCTTGTTGACCTTAGTCATCCTAATTTTGATACGGGCGTTGCCTGCGGCCGCGCTTTCCGCTCATACTGCACAGGCATTAGCCACGGCCTGCCCTGAGCCCGTCGAAGGGCCGGTATCCGCTGCAATCGCTAATGCAAAAAGTGTATATTAGTAATATATACGTTTTGAATGATAAAACATGTAATTTCCTGTTGTCTGATCTGCTTTGCTATTACCGCTAATGCTCAAACCAAGCCGGTAGTAAAAATAGACACAACGGTTTATACAGCGGTTGAAATTCCACCAAAACCACGCGGTGGCGAAGGTGCCTTAGGGCTTTATGTAATGAAACACCTGCGCTATCCGGGTAAATTACGGGATGAAGACGTAGGTAAACATACCGTCATGAAGTGGGTAGTCGAAAAAGACGGAAGCCTGTCGAATTTTATGGTGGTAAGAGGCGCTTCTGCCGAGTTGGGTAAAGAACTCATACGGGTTTTTAAATCAATGCCCAAATGGTCTCCCGGAATGCAAAACGGCAGGCGTGTCAGAGTACAATATATTTATGCGGGTTACCTTGAATTGGGAATGGATGAAATGTAAATAATAGATCAATAGCGCAAGTTTTGCGGTAAGCAGGTGGGTTACTGACTTGTGCTTACTTTCCCAAAACCTTACCATACAAGTCCCAATAATCCCTCACCATCTTCTCCTTGCTAAACTTACCCTCCGCATGCTCCCGGCAATCAGCCCGTTTTATCGAACTTAAATCACTGATAGCTTTCACCGCCTCATCAACAGTATTCACCAAAAAACCCGTTTGCCCATCATTGATCAGCTCTGGCATCGAACCTTTGTTAAAGGCAATAACCGGCGTACCGCAAAGCATCGCCTCGGCCACGCTCATCCCAAAAGGCTCGTTAAAGCTGATGGGATGCAATAAGGCAGCGGCCATACCCAAAAGCTCATTCCGCTTTTCCGGACCAGCCTCGCCGATAAATTGTATCTCCTCATTTAAGAGAGGCTCAACCCTCTCGCGGTAATAATTGGCATCCTGCACAATACCGGCAATGATCAGCCGGCGTTTACTTTTTTTGGCGATCTCGATAGCTTCGGCCGTACCTTTATCCGGATGGATACGGCCAAAGTATAGCAGGTAATCATCGGGTGTGGCGTTAAATTCAAAATGGTTAACATCTAAACCATTATAAACGGTGGCCAGGTAGTCCAATTCGGGGCTGCGGTCGGCATTGCTAATGGATACATAATGCGAAGTAGCATTATACTTTTTATACACCGGTACAATCTTGGGCGATGAAAAGCCATGTATCGTAGTAATGATCGGCGTTTTGATCAATAGTGAATAGGTCAATGGCAAAAAGTCGAAATGGTTATGAATGATATCGAACTTATCCGCCCGTTCCATCAGATTACTAACGTGCAGGCATTCCAGCACTTTGGCGTCCTGGCTGCGGTCTTCCTCATATCCAGTCGCGCAAATCGAAGCCAGTTTGCCTTTGGTTATCGAGTCGCCTGTGGCAAAGAGCGTTACCTCCCCGCCTAAGGTTACCATCCCCTCGGCAATATTGGATGCAATTTGTTCCCATGGCCCGTAATGCCGAGGCGGGGTGCGCCAGGCCACCGGCGATAAAACAGCGATCTTCATTCTTTTAACAAAGCTCTATGGTATAGCCGTATTTATGATATTCGTATTCCAGCTCAAAGGCTTTCAACACCGTAAGGTGCGATATCAGGTAAGCCAGCGTACTTTCGGCACCCTGGTTGCGGTTTATGCCTGTAGGCAGTAAACCATCACAGCAGCCTTTGGTTTCATGATCGTACAGCGGCGCACGCAGGGTATTCTCGCCCAAAAACCACATATAGCACAAAAACATTTTTTCTACATATTCAGGCTCGTGCCATATCTGGTAAGCCTGAAAATTCATCATCACCATAGCCATAGTCTCGATAGCCTGCTGATCATACATGGGTATTTTGCCACCCCTGCTGTACCAGCCGTCATTACCGATAGGGATGAGATAGCCGTTAGATAAGGTGGTCTTATCCAAAAAGTTCATCGATTCGATGGCTATCTTTTTCACCTCTTCGTTGCCGGTTATTTCGCACGAGTGCATCATGGCCAAAGGTAAAATGGCATTATCATAGGTCATTTTCTCTTCAAACCAGCGCCAATCATCTGTACGGTTTTTCTGATAAGCATCAACCAACGGCCTGGTCATCTCTGTTAACTGCTGTAGCATACCTTCATCCTGCGGAAAAACCTTCAGATAAAGCGCTATGCCTATCAGTGTGTTGGCAATGCCCCGCAGGTGATGTAATTTCTGGAATTGCGGTACGGCCTTGTGAAACAGTTCGAGCGCAAATTCACGGTACGAGTTATTTACCGCACAGTTAATCAGGTAGCCCAGTGACCATATCGTACGGCCAAACGAATCTTCCGAACCTATCTCATCCAGGTATTGCCTGTTAAAACTTAAAAAGTTGCGGAAATTGCCATCCTCGGTTTGCATGTAATGGATATAGCTCAGGTATATCGGCAACAATCTCAATGCTTCCTGGCTTTTATTACGCTGATAGGCCATTAAGGCCATAATCAACGCGCGGGCATTATCATCCAGGCAGTAACCCTCTTTTAGGTTTGGGATGCCGTATTTGGCGTGTTGCACAATACCGGTATCGTCGGTTAAGCGCAGTACGTGGGCCAGGTTGAACTTTGGCATAATTTCAGGATCGATGATGCTGCCTTTTAATGTGTTGTCCCTGAAATCGTGCTGATCGCAAGCCTCCTGTGCGGCTTTAATATATTCGGCGCCTATCTTGGGCCAGCGCAGATGCTGTCCATATTTATAAGCATTATTCCGCATTTCGGCCAGCACATCGTCATTGCTCAATAGTTCGATAATGTGCTGGGCCAGTTGTTCATCGTTTTTGAAATCAAACAACCGCCCACGGTTATCAGCCAATAATTCGGTGGCATGCCAGTAAGGAGTTGATACGATGGCCGCTCCGGCACCTACAGCGTATGACAAAGTTCCGCTGGTTATCTGCGCTTCGTTAAGATACGGGGTTACATAGATCTCGGCAGCAGTAAGATAATCAAACAGTTCTTCTTCGCTCACAAATTTATTGATGAAGGTGAGGTGCTTACTTACATTTAATTGTGCAGCCAATCGTTTAAGCCCATCCCGGTATTCTTCACCGCTGTTTTTAAGCACACCGGGATGTGTGTTACCTAATACTACATACATCACATCCGGATGCTGTTCTACAATCTTAGGCAGGGCACGTATCATGGTCTCCAACCCTTTGTTACGGCTGATCAATCCGAAAGTGAACAACACGCGGTGATTTCTGAATACCGGCAGCATCCTGATCGGATTGTCATCATGTGCTTCCAGGTCGGGCACACCATGTTCGATGATCTGTATTTTATCTAAAGGTATATCATAAATTTCTGTTAAAAAGTCCAGTGCACGCTGGCTCATCACAATTACCTTGGCCGATTGCTCGGCAATCTCCCGGATGATGATCTTCTGCACAAAGCTCGGATTTTTTAAAACGGTATGTAAAATCGATAGCAGCGGTTTTTGCAGGCGGTTAACCAGGGGCAATATATAAATGCCGCTTTCGCCACCATAAATACCAAATTCGTGCTCCAACACACAAACATTAACATTGCTGGTATTGATAAAATTAGCCGCCCTGATATAGTCTTTCTGATGGTCCTGGCGAACTATAAACTTTACTTCTTCAGGATATTTATATTCGTTGATATCTTCCGAATCATTAAGCGCTACAACAAAACCACTTTGCAAAGGCGATCGTTTTTCCGGATAATTGGCATTGACGGCATTTACCAGGTTTTGATTAAATGTGGCTATTCCACATTCGCGTGGCGGATAGGTTGATATATAGGCAATACGCATTTTAATAGTCTGTTTTTAATGATAGATGTGTTATCATAACATCAAAACAGCTCTTATTGTTTAGCAATCAAGGCAAAACGCGGTTTTTTTAAGTTTGCCCTAATGTATTATTTTAGATACAAATAATTTATTGGGGATAATTGATACAGCTCAGGCAGTATAATAATTCAAGGCTTCGATAATAACAGTACAGGCTTGTGTTATCTCTTCGTGGCTGATGATCAGCGGAGGGGCAATGCGCATGGAGTTGCTGCAATGTAAAAACCAATCTACAATAACGCCATTTTCGATACAACGGTCTATCACCTGTTTGTTCAGATCAAAGCTCTCCAGTTCGGCGGCCAATATTAATCCCTTGCCTCTGATCTGTTTGATGGCAGGATGTGCCAACAGTTTTCTGAACAGGGTTTCTTTTGCAGCCACCTGTTCAATCAGTTGTTCATCGAGCAACACGCCCAGGGCGGCTAAACCTGCCGCGCAGCATACCGGGTGGCCGCCAAAAGTGGTAATATGGCCCAATATAGGATTTTCACACAAGGCCGACATGACCTGGTTCGATGATACGAATGCGCCAACAGGCATGCCGCCGCCTAAAGCTTTGGCCAGTAATAAAATATCGGGTATGATACCAAAGTGTTCAAATGCGAAGAGTTTACCGGTCCGGCCGAAAGCCACCTGTATCTCATCCAGTATCAGCAAAGTTCCCGTCTCGGTGCAGCGTTTACGTAAGGCCTGCATATAGGCAATGTCGGGTACACGGATGCCGGCTTCGCCTTGTAAGGTCTCGATGATCACACCGGCAGTTTGACTGGTAATTTGGTCGAGGTCAACGCTGTTATTAAATTCAATAAACTTTATGCCTGGTAATAATGGTCGATAAGCTTGTTTAAATTCCTCGTTACCCATTACACTTAAAGCGCCCTGGGTACTGCCATGATACGAGTTTTTGCAGGCGATGATCTCGTTGCGGCCGGTGTAGCGTTTGGCTAATTTTAATGCGCCTTCAGCCGCTTCGGCACCCGAATTTACAAAATAGACGGATTGCAATGGCTGCGGTAATAACGATGCCAGTTTTTGCGCGAATTTAACCTGCGGCGCCTGCACATATTCGCCGTAAACCATCAGGTGCATGTATTTTTCGGCCTGTTGTTTAACTGCTTCAACAATACGCGGGTGCGAGTGCCCCAGGTTACTTACGCCGATGCCCGATATGAGGTCGAGGTAAGGTTTTCCATTTGCATCGTATAAATAAACGCCTTTGGCTTTTTCAAATTGAAGCATCAGCGGGAACCGGGTGGTTTGCGCGTTATGATCTAAAAATAGCTGGCGTAAATTTGGCATGGTGCAAAAATAACAAAGGCTTCCGGTTATTACCGAAAGCCTTTGCTTTTTTAAAACAGGTCGATCAATTGTTAGCCTCGTCTTTTCTGTCGCGTAGCTGTTTGATCATTTCATCGCGAAATTGCTCTTCGCTCTTGTAGATCATGTTCACTTTATCCGGTGGCATTATCTTCAAAAACTCTGCATTGTAACGCGATTTAATATCTATTATCTTATACTCAATCGCAAATTTATCTTTATTATCAGCCGATGGGTTTAAATTATTCAAACGTCTTTCGGCCTGCGCTGCAAATAATTCATCCTGATATTTGTTGTATAAGGGCCAAAATTTTTCGTTTTGAGCAGGGGTTAGGTCAAGTTGCTTGGTTATAAAAGCCGACTTGGCCATCTTCGCCCTTTCAAGTCTGTCGGCCGCCTTTAGTCTGGGGGCTTTGATCGCTTTGTCCCTATTAGGCAGCTTTCTTTGTATCGGACGTTCCTGCTTCCTATGGCCGTCATAAAAAACGGGCTTCGCCTGGCCAACCCCGGCAACCCCCATCATTACAATCAATATCGTTAAATAGTACTTCATTAATATTCGTTATTAACCATCTTAAAAATAGTTAATTAATTTTTTATTTGCTCAGCCGCTTGTGTTTCACTGCCATCTAAATCCGAGTTGTCAATAATCGATGGTACATCAGTAGTTAATTGCAGATAGGTTTCTATTTCGTCTTGTGGTATCCGCGAAACCGCTTTATGCAGGTACGAATGTTTGTGCGACGCGGTTCTGCTATCGGTATTAAATTCGCTTAAAAACAAAGCTGTACCCATCACCATTGTAAAGCACGCTGCCGAAGCATACTTAATGGCATGCTTGGCCCACATATTCACTAAAGTGGCAGCCTGTTTTTTGGCAGCAGGTTTTTCTGCTTGCTGTGTCAGGGTAGTTTTAGCCAGTATATTACTTTCTAAAATTTCAAAATAACCTTGCGGCAAGGCAAATTCTTCTTCAGCATTTTGCTCAATAGCAATGCGGCTCTGTATACTTTGCTCTAAAGCTTCAAAATACCCTTGCGGGATAGTAAACCCTTCTTCCCCGGCCTGCTCAATCGCGATGCGGCTTTGTATGTTTTGTTCTAATGTTTCAAAATAATCCTGCGGAACAGTAAACTCCTCTTCCTCGGCCTGCTCAATCGCGATGCGGCTTTGTATATTTTGCTCTAATGTTTCAAAATAACCCTGCGGAACAATGAACTCCTCTTCCTCGGCCTGCTCAATTGCAATGCGGCTTTGTATATTTTGAGTTAATTGCTCAAAATAACTATCCGGAATTGTAAACTCCTGCTTCGAATGCGCTGCTTCAAACGCATCCAGACGAACCTGCCCCATCACCTGCTGCTCCATTTCATTGAAATAGTTTGCCGGAACAACAAACGGGTTGGCAGGATTAACCCGCTTTAACGCCTGATATTCGTTTATCCATTCCATATTTTCTCTTTCGTCTGTCATTATCTATTTATAGATACATTTCTTAAGCAAAGGTTTAATCCTAAAGTCAATCTTCTGATAATAAATATGCTTCTATCTTTTTCACTGCCAGGTGGAACGACGATTTCAGCGCCCCAACGCTCGTGCCCAATATCTCCGACATCTCCTCGTACTTCATTTCGTCGTAGTATTTCATGTTAAATACCAGCTTCTGTTTTTCGGGTAGGGTAAGCAGCGCTTTTTGCAGTTTGGTTTGCACCTTGTCGCCGTCAAAATAGCTCGAATCGGTCAACGATTCCGACAGTTCGTGCGATACATCGTCGAACGAGACGTTGTTTTTCAGCTTTTTGCGGTTTAAAAACGTAATGCACTCGTTAGTAGCAATACGGTACATCCAGGTGTATAGTTGCGCGTCGCTGCGAAATCCCGGCAGGCTTTTCCATATTTTTACAAATACGTCCTGCACCAAATCGTCGGCGTCGTCATGATCTATCACCATGCGGCGTATGTGCCAGTATATTTTTTGCTGATACTTTTTCAGCAGCAGGTTAAATGCCTGGTTCCGCGTTTTTTCATCCTGGAACATCTGCAGTAATTCTGCATCATCAACCTGGTTAGACATGTGTTAGCATTAATTATTAGTAACTGGTAACGGGTAAATTTAGCTATTTTAAAACACAAATATAATATTGTTGTTTTTTTGTGAGGTTAAAACGAAGAAGAGAGGGTTTTCGTGTGTATGAGCATTTTAGCAAAATAATCAGGTATTGAGCATGCATGGGGAATTTGATAGCGTTTCATCAAAATTCTTCCTTTTGTTTGATTTTGCTATAGAAATCCCTAACGCAACTTCTTCATAGCGATGGGTTTGAAACCCATCGCTATATGGTATGCCCATTAACAACAAAACCCCGCAAATTGCAGGGTTTTGTTGTTGAATATTTAAAAATCTTTACGCGTCGATGCGGGCATAGCGGGCGTTTTTCTCGATAAATTCGCGGCGCGGGGCTACTTCGTCGCCCATCAGCATGCTGAAGGTATGGTCGCACTCGGCAGCGTTTTCGATGGTTACGCGGCGCAGGGTACGGGTTTCGGGGTTCATAGTGGTTTCCCACAGCTGGTGGTCGTTCATCTCGCCCAAACCTTTATAGCGTTGTACGTGTACACTGTCTTCTTTACCCGAACCTTTCAGGCGCTGGATGGCGATATCGCGCTGGTCGTCGTTCCAGCAGTATTCCTGCTCTTTACCTTTTTTCACCAGGTATAGCGGCGGTGTAGCGATGTATACGTAACCGAATTCAACCAGCTCTTTCATATAACGGAAGAAGAAGGTTAAGATCAGCGTGGTAATGTGCGAACCGTCCACGTCGGCATCGGTCATGATCACGATCTTGTGGTAACGCAGTTTATCGAGGTTCAAAGCTTTGGCGTCATCGGCAGTACCGATACTTACACCCAGGGCGGTGAACATATTTTTGATCTCTTCGTTCTCGTAAATTTTGTGCTCCATGGCTTTCTCCACGTTCAATATCTTACCACGCAGTGGTAAAATAGCCTGGTAATCGCGGTTACGGCCTTGCTTGGCGGTGCCACCCGCCGAGTCACCTTCGACGAGGTATAGCTCGCAAACTGCAGGGTCGCTGTTGGCGCAATCGGCCAGCTTTCCGGGAAGACCCGAGCCTCCCATCACGTTTTTACGCTGTACCATTTCGCGGGCCTTGCGTGCCGCGGCACGGGCCTGGGCAGCTATCACTACCTTGCCTACAATCAGCTTGGCTTCGCGCGGGTTTTCTTCTAAAAAGTTGCCTAAGATCTCTCCTACCGCCGAATCAACCGCGCCGATAACCTCGTTGTTACCCAGCTTGCTTTTGGTTTGGCCCTCGAACTGAGGCTCCTGTACTTTTACCGATATGATGGCGGTTAAACCTTCGCGGAAGTCGTCGCCGGTGATCTCCACCTTGTTATTTTTCAGCAGACCTTCTTTATCGGCATAAGCCTTCAAGGTACGGGTTAAACCACGGCGAAAACCCGATACGTGCGTACCGCCTTCGATGGTATTGATATTATTTACGTAGCTGTGTACGTTTTCGCTATAAGTGTCATTGTACTGGAAAGCCAGCTCAACCGGGATGCCATTTTTGATACCATCCAGGTAAATAGGCTCGGGGATAATGGCGGTACGGGTAGCATCGAGATAGCTAACAAATTCGCGCAGGCCGCCTTCAGAGAAGAAAACCTCGCTTTTTTGTGTTCCGTCTTCAGCAACTTCGCGCTCATCGGTTAAGGTAAGCTTGATGCCTTTGTTCAAAAAGGCCAGTTCGCGTAAACGGGTAGCTAACGTTTCGTATTTGTACTCGGTGGTGAGGGTAAATATCTCCGGGTCGGGCTGGAAAGTTTGGGTGGTACCGGTATGGTCGGCTACGCCTATTTCCTTTACGTCAAACAATGGCTTGCCACGTTCGTACTCCTGGGTAAATATTTTGCCTTCGCGGTAAACCAGGGTTTTCATGTGGGTTGACAGGGCGTTAACGCAGCTTACACCCACACCGTGTAAACCGCCCGATACTTTGTAAGTGTCCTTATCAAACTTACCACCGGCGTGCAGCACGGTCATTACGATCTCGAGCGCCGATTTATTTTCTTTTTTGTTGATACCCGTAGGGATACCGCGGCCGTTATCGATAACGGTGATGGAATTACCTTTATGGATGATCACATCGATGGTATCGCAATGGCCGGCTAAGGCCTCGTCGATCGAGTTATCTACAACCTCATACACCAGGTGGTGCAAACCTTTGGGGCCGGTATCGCCGATGTACATCGACGGGCGTTTACGCACCGCCTCTAAACCTTCTAAAACCTGTATGTTATCAGCCGAATAGTTGGATTTGGCGGCCGATTCTTCGTTATTATCTAATTGTTCTTCGTTGTTATCTTCGATGTTTTCGTTCATAATTTGTATAAAATTCAATAACCTTCAAATTTACGAAATTAGGGTGACATTTAGACTATTGTGGATAAATACTGACCTGTTATTAACACCTTTTACAAAACATTAGGATACTTGCCCTGAAAGTTTATCTTTGTCAAAATTTTTTAGTTTTAACCAATGATCAAATCAGTTTCAAAATTTACCAAATTAGCTGTGGTTGTGGCTGTTACAGCCGCGGCATGTAATCAACCTAAAACCGATACCAAAGCTAATACTGCTGCACCGGCCACACCCGAAAAAGCCGAAGTAGTGTATGTTAACCAGGATACTTTGTTAAGCAAATACGATTACGCCAAGGATATGAGGGCGCGTTTAGAGGACAAAGGCAAAAGCGCCCAGTCTGACCTGCAAAGCAAAGGTGAAGCTTTTCAGCGCGAGGTGGTTGAATACCAGAAAACCATGAACTCGTTAAGCGCCGATCAGCGTGCATCTACCGAGCAACGCCTGCAACGTAAAAACCAGGAATTGCAAGCTTATAAAGAAAACGCTACCGCACAGTTCCAGAACGATCAGGCCGGCGAAAGCAATAAGCTTTATGATAAAATTGCCGACTTTACCAAACTGTACGCTAAAGAAAAAGGCTATAAACTGGTGCTCACCTTCAGCAAGGCTAACCCAACCGTATTGTACGGCGACCCAAGTTTAGATGTTACCGCCGACGTAGTTAAACGCCTGAACGACGCTTACGCGAAAGATAAAAAATAAGCCTCTTAAAAGAATCAGGAAGCAAGAGGCTAGGTATAGAGCCGTAAACATTGTTTGCGGCTTTTTTAATGGCCAAGTTTTTGTTTTACTATAACGTGAGTTCGTGATAAGAAATGCAACATAAAAAATTGTCATTTCGATGAGCGATGTGCAGGGGATGAGCGATCGGGCGAAAGAGAAATCTTCTGAGATTAGAAGATGAACCGCATGATGCAGAAGATTTCTCCTCGCCCCACTGCTTTTTGCCGCCGCTGCTTGTCGAAATGACATTAGAATTCTTATCCCGAACACGTTAAATGTGTAGACTACATAACAATTTGTATTAAGCATCTTATTTTTTATACTTTTGATGCCTTTGTTTTAAAAATATGAGCAACCACGAAAAATTTATGCGGATGGCTATCGAGCTGTCGGAATATAATGTAAAGAACAACCACGGCGGCCCGTTTGGCGCGGTGATCGTAAAAGACGGTATGGTGGTGGCCCGCAGCGGCAACCGCGTGGTGCCCGATAATGACCCTACCGCCCATGCCGAGGTATCGGCCATCAGGCTGGCTTGTAAAGAACTGCAAACTTATAACCTGGAAGGTTGTGAGATATATACCAGCTGCGAACCCTGCCCCATGTGCCTGAGCGCCATCTATTGGGCGCACCTGGACAAAATTTACTATGCCAACGATAAGATAGACGCGGCGGCAATTGGCTTCGACGATAAGTTTATCTATGACGAGATTGCCTGCGAAATGCAAAACCGCAAGATACCTGTTGTGCAACTACTGCGCGACGAGGCCCAGGGCGCCTTTAAGCTTTGGCAGACTTCGGAAACGAAAACGCATTATTGAAGAATAGAGTCAAGAATCAAGAGCCAAGAATCAAGAAATTACCTTAGCCGCGGATAGTGTTCGCGGCTTTTTTTTCGCGGATTTTGAACCTGTAAGTAAATAAATGAAGATAAATTCGAAATTGAAAATCCGAAATCCTAAATCACTTACTCAACATCTTCTTCAACCCGCTCAGGATTTTGCGCCAGCCTTTTACCGAACGGTGGTAACGCTTTTCGGCGCCGGGACCGGCGCCTACATCGTCGGTAATGCTGAGGGTGGTTTTGCCGTTTTTAAAGGTTAGCTTATCCGTTACGGTGGATTCGGTGGCATCTTTTCCTTTGCCGTTTTTGAGGGTGTATTGCAGCAGTTTGCCGGGTATGGCTTTGATGATCCGGCCCTTCATTTGGATGGGGATGATCCAGAACATACGGCCTTTGAAGGTGATACTGCTGCCTGGCTGCCAGTTGGAAAGCACGCGGCAGCCAAAGAAGTAACGTTTGGTAAGTTCGGGATTGGTGAGGGCGTTCCACACGGTCATGGCATCGGCGGGCAGTTCGATGGTTTGGTGTACGGCGTATGTTTTCATATTGGTATAACAGGGTGTGGGGCATTTTGTTGGCGAGTTAGGCTTGCGGGCGACCCTGCATAGTTATCACAAGTGAGGGTACTCGCGGTGGCGGTGGTGGGATAGCGGGCAAAGGCACAAGTAGCATTTGCCCGCTTACCAGCCCGACATACTTGCGCCAGTGAAGTGGAGAGAATTTATGGTGCTACCGCTGGATCATTCAATTTTTTCATAGCCCAGCCTTCTAAAAATGAATGAAATGCACCTAAAATGACGCCGATTATCAAATTTATCAGGAAAATAATTATTGTATTGTCATGGGTAACCTCTGTTACAAAATCACCGGTAAAATGACTGATTAACTCAAAAGTTAATAAAAAAGAAAGCACGATTAGAAATTTGATTATTGGGGCACGCTGTCTTAATATTTTAAACCAGGCTACCAACCCCATTATAAAAGATGCTACGATGAAGCCCACTAAATACAATATGCGATTACTGTTTTGCTTTTTTTCCTTGGTTTGGGTCAGCATATCGTCGCTGTGCTTCTTTTCAATGAGCAATTTTGATATACTAAACTGTTTATCGTTAAGTAAAGCGGCAATGCTGTCTTTATAATTACTGCTTAGTTCCTGATATTTCAGAGCCTTTTCATAATTGGCCATATCACCATAAGCTTTACTTTTATACGATTTACTTAAAAATTGATACAATTGGGATAAATTGCAATTGAGATTATAGGTTTTAGCCATTTTACGCACCGTATCATTAATATTTTTTGCGGCTTCGTCTTCTTTCCCCAATGCAATCAAAATTGAATCCCTTTCGATATAGGCCTGTATTTTTACCTTATCATCTGCCCGGACAAATATTAAATCATCTATAACTTCATCCATTAATTTTTTTGCCGGCGCAAATTTGTGATCCTGTAGCTCGCGCCTGGCCTTATTCCAGATAATAGTATAAGTTTGATGGAAATGACTTAAGATACTGAATATTGCATCATGATTGGCTTTATCATTTAAGAACGCCAAAGCTCTATCGAAATGCTTCTCTTGAATATAGGTTTTATAAATTTCCAGTTTAGTATTGTCAATCCAGGTGTGATATACCCGATTTTGCGGATTTTTACAAAAGTTGAGCATCTCGTAGTAACATTCGCGAGCCATTTGAGGGCCTATTTGAGGGATCTGGCTATGTATCTGGGCTATCAATACGTAATCCTGAACCATTTGGAATGTATTATGGTTATGTACCGAGGAATCAATCTGCATTGCCTTCGAAGCATTGATCGCAGCATCATCGTACCAGCCGTAGCTAAGATACAGATTCGCATATCCCAAATAGCAATTGCGCTTAATGGTACTATCCCCAAGTTTGTTCGCAAGGTTTGATGCCATATTAAAGTAGCGATAAGCAGTATCACGTTTATTCTTTACCATGAAGCAATTGCCCATTACTATATAAGCAATTGCCTGCAAGGAATCTGATTGAATGGAAGTTGCGACAGAATCGGCGCAGGCCGCATATTTCATAAAAGGGTAACCATTACCCAAACCGCTACCCAGTCCCGCTAAGCCCACATACGCTTTGCATTCGTAAATTGGGCGTTTTGTTTCCTTAGCTTCTTGCAGAACCCGTAAATAATAGCTCTTTGCGCTGTCTCGCCGTTGGTCAATATTTACCCCTATATAGTACGAAAAAATATCGGCGTTTCGTAATAAAGTATATAGTTTGGCATCGGCATTTTTAAACGAAGCTGCAAACAAAACCTGGCGGGTTACATGTATGTACGCCGAATCATCATGATTTCCATCCATGATGGCATGGCTGTTTCCAGTATCTACCAAAGTTATTCTATTTAAAATATATTTAAGTTTTTCGTTATAATCGTGAGCAGTCCTGTTTTGTACAAAGAAATAACCACCGATGATCATTACTAACGATACGATCACCAACAAAAGCCAGCGTTTTATGGGAATTGAAGGAGTGGACATTACTTTAATTTTGTTTTTACCTATTATATAAAAATACAAAATAATACTTCAGATATGCAATGATCAATATATTACTATAGTATGTGGTTTTGTAATATTTTAACATTGTTTATTTGCTAAATTTTACGTATATTTAAGATTTTACATTACTAATGTAATTTTTAGTACATAGTAGTTAATACTGAGTATTTAGATAGCTTATCGACGATTCCTGTTGATGCTATAGCCTTTCGGCAGTATTTCCTTTCGTACACTTTTAAAACAATTATAAATATGGACACAGAAGAACCAATTGATTTTTACGGGAAACTAACGCATCAGCAGCAGCGCTTTTGCGATGAGTACCTTACGCATTTTAATGCTTTTAAGGCGGCGGTTAACAGCGGTTATAGCGAGAACACGAGCCGCAAGGGGGCGCTGTTGCATGTGCCCAAGATTCAGCAATATTTAAAGGAGCGGATGGCCGAGCGGAGCCGGAGGCTGGAGATTACGCATGATATGATACTGCGCGAGCTATCGAAGATCGCCTTTAGCAATATGGGCAATTATTATGACGAGTATGCCTGCCTGAAACGGATGAACGAACTGACGGTTGACGAGAAAGCGGCCATTGCCTGTTACGATATTGTAGAGATACAGGACGGCGAGGGTTACCGCGTGGGCACGCAAAGCAAAATTAAGCTGCACAATAAAATGAGCGCGCTGGATAAGATTGCCAGGCACGTAGGTTTCTATGGAATTTTGGAGACGAAGAATCAAGAAGCAAGAGGCAGGAACCAAGACGTTGAAAAAGGGTATCAAGTAGCAGGTGGCGAAAGTCAAAAGTCAAAATTAAAAAGTCAAAATGACGAAGGGTATCAAGTAGCAGGTATCAAGTATCAGGACGAGGGGAAAGGGTTGGGAAGCGTGGAGTCGGAAGCCATAGGTCGGGCGTCTTTTTGTGAGGTGGTTGGGGATGGTGGGGAGAACACACCCCTGACCCCTCTCGAGAGGGGAAGCGCGGCGGCGAGCGTTTTGGCTTCGGTGGTGGTGGACAGGAGTTCGGCTGATTTACCGATGGATTACCCGGAGGAAGATTTTGAGCTGGAGGGGATTGACCTGAAAACTTTGGCGGCGCTGGAGGAGGTGGATGTTAGTCCGGGGAGTAGTTTAATGATTGAAGGATTGAATGACGGGATGATTGAAGGGAGTGAAGAGCAGGAAGCAGGAAGCTTGAAGCGGGAAGCTTTTTTGAGCAGTGCAGAGAACACACCTCTGGCCATTCTTGAAGGGGGAACTCATATCAGTGAAAATATTCTTACAATTTCCCCCCGCCGGAATTCAATGACTGAAGGATTGAATGACCGAATGTTTGAATTGCAGAACGATGACTTTGCGTTAAGGATGGGAGCGGATACCGGCCCTTCGACAGGCTCAGGGCAGGCTCATGCGGCGGGCTTAGGCGTGGCCGTGGCTAATGCCTGTGCAGTATGAGCGGACAGCCTGGGCCGCAGGCAACGCCCTGAAAGAATCAAGAGGCAAGAATCAAGACTATTCAGGCACAAGTAGCTATGCGGGGCCAGCCCTACATACTTGCGCCAGGAAATCAAAAAAAATCCCCCGGGTATTTGCGTGGGGTGCTGAAACAAGTTCAACATGACGTGCTTTTTGTTCTTTGAATTAGTGATCCGAAATTAATCCGTTTTTCCGCCGTGCAGTTTAAATACTAACCCAAAGTTGGCAAAGTCGGCCTGGGTGCGGTGCAGGTATTGTTTGGCTTCGAGGGCTACCCACGATGCCAGGTAGTAACGGGCGCCAAAACTCCAGTAAAAATCGGGCGGAGAGTAGGTGTGATCGTAAGTAGGCACAAAATAGTGAAAGTGAATATAATGACCGAAATTTACCGGGAAGGATAGTTTGCCCATCCACAATTCGGCACCTATGCTGGCGCCAAGGCGGATACGGTCGTACGAGCTGCCTAACTCCTGGTAAGTAGCATAAAAGTGGTGGACATTGCTTACTGTATCCAACGTGCGGTAATAGTAGTCGGCATCCAAACCGGCACGTAAGCTAAGCACCGGATTTAGCCGGTAATTATAACCCAGGTACAAGCCCGATTGGTACAGATCGGAAGTAGCGGTGCGCTGATAAGCCACATTTTGCGGATAGCCAACAGGATCCAATCCGCCGCCTGTTTCAACTAAACCACGACGGCCAATGCCTATGCCAAGCTCAAACGAGTGTTTCTGGTAATTCTTAAACTGATGTTTGGCGGTTTGCGGCGCGGCAGCGCTGATATCGTGATCAATACCCAGCGAAAAGTTCACGGAGTTGATACCGTCGTTAGGGTTTTTGAACGCCGCGTTGGAGTAATGGTACAGATCCAATCCGCCAATCAACCGGGTAGAGGAACTGATGGGCGTAAGTACTTTAGCGCCAATTTGAGCAGTAAAATTAATGTGGCTGCCAACCAGGATATTGCGGTCGTCGGTGTAATAGGTTTGCGTTGCATAGCCAAAACCAAAGCCGGGCACCAGCAAAAATTCGGTACCGCCGCTTTTGGCCAACACAACGCTGATACGACTAACAGCGCCTATATAATCGCCTAATATGCCGGTAGTATTCGCCTTTTTTTTGAGGTAGATATCTTCCATGTTACGATATGACAAGGCAATGCTCACATCGCGAACGTTGAGCCCTTTCACCCAATCGGCCTGGTTATCGGCCATGTTGATATGATAAGCAGCTTCCAAACCATAGGGTTTCCCCCCCAACGTGTTGCCTTCGGCGCTAAAGATAGACAGCCCTGTAAAAGCTGATAACTCGATGCTGTTTTTATTGGTTTGCGCAGATGCCGCGAAGGCTGTTGCAAATGCGAGTATGAATAATGCGTATTTTTTTACCATAGTTGTATAAACGCAAAAAGCGCGATGCTGTTTTAATGTTTACTGTGCGTCCCTGATGCGGTTGATGATTCCGGTGGACGAATAACCGTCTACAAAGTTGATCACTTTAACCTCGCCGCCGTTGGCCAAAACTTCGGGCGCGCCCACAATCTGATCGATAGTATAATCACCACCTTTTACCAAAATATCGGGCAACAGGGTGGTGATCGGGATGATCGGGGTATCTTCTTCAAACAGCACCACGGCATCAATGAAGAAGATAGAAGCCAGCATTACTGAGCGACTATATTCGGCATTTACCGGGCGCGCAGGCCCCTTTAATCGTTTGGTAGACGTGTCGGAGTTGAGGCCGATGATCAGCTTATCACCCAGGTCGGCCGCGGCCGACAGGTACGACAAATGCCCCACATGCAGCAGATCGAACACGCCATTGGTAAAAACCACCTTGCGACCTTCGGTTTTCCACTGCTGCCTTTTAACGGCCAGTTCATCAAGGGTGAATAGTTTACTTTGGAGTATTTGCTGCGCGGTGGGCTTCATTATGTTGTCAATTCAGATTGACAAATATAGAGTTCTTTGAAATATCTGCACCAATTATGAGCTTCCTACATTTTCGAGTCGATATGAGTGATGACCGCGCTCATGTCCGAAGGTTCAAACCACACAAACTCCTTATCCCGGTTAAACCAGGTGATCTGCCTTTTGGCAAACCGGCGGGTATTTTGTTTGATAAGAGCGATGGCCGTAGGCAAGTCGCTCTGCCCATCCAGGTAATCAAATATCTCACTGTAACCTACAGTGTTCAGGGCATTATAGCCACGGTAAGGTAAAAGTGAGGTCACTTCTTCCAGCAGGCCCTGTTTCATCATCGCGTCCACACGCTGGTTGATGCGATCGTATAATATTTCGCGCGGCATATTGAGCGCAATCTTAACAATATTGAAACTGCGGTGCCGTACGGCAGATGTGCGGAAAGACGAGAATGGCTTCCCCGTCTCGCGGATCACCTCGAGCGCGCGGATCACCCGGTGTGGGTTATTGATATCCACCTGCGCGTAGTATACCGGGTCGGCAGCCTTCAATTCCTCTTGCAAAAAGCTTAAGCCTTGTTCCTGTAATGTGGTGTTTAACTCAGCCCGGATAAATTTATTGGTGGAAGGCAGATCGTCAAAACCTTCGCAAATGGCTTTGATATACAAGCCCGAACCACCCACCAGGATAGCCAGGTCATGATTTGTGAATATCTGCTCCAAAGCTTGCAGGCCCTGCTGCTCAAAATCGCCCACGTTATAATCCTCGGTAACGGTATGCGAGTTGACGAACCAATGCTTAGCCTGTGCCAGTTCATCGTCGGTAGGTTTGGCAGTGCCGATACTCATCTCCCGGTAAAATTGCCGCGAATCCGCCGAGACAATCTCCGTATGGTAATGCTTTGCCACCTCAATTGCCAAAGCGGTTTTACCCACAGCCGTAGGGCCGGCAATAACGATGAGTGTTTTTTGATTGGCAGGCATGGTATTTATTCATCATAGCGATGGGTTTGAAACCCATCGCTATATGGAAAGTTTGCAGCTATAAACGAGATACAGGCGAGAACAACTCACCGCTCACTATTCACCGTTGATTGGCTAATAATCGTCCCTCTCGTTACCTTCGTCGTAGTGTTCGTTATCGGCAAATTCATCGCCAAATTCGTCCTCTTCCTCATCGTTTTCGTGGTCATCGTGTCCTTTTTCGGTATCATCTTCAGCTTCATCTGTATCCAACATACCTTCCAGTTCTGAGGTATCTTCGGGCACGATCTCCATTTCGTTCAGAAAGTCGAAATCATCCTCGGCCGATGAAGCCGAAGTAGCAGTAGGCGTAAACACATTGCCGAATTGTTTTGGCGCTTCGCCATTGCTTTTAACTACCTGCGGATAGGTAACGCCGGGTGCATCATCCAATATTTTCACCAGTTCGACATGAAAATCAAACGGGCGGTCGAAATTGAAGGTGTAGTAAAATTTCTGGTGCGGATCGTCAATAAAAGCGCTCAGCTTTGATTTTTCCATCAGGCTAACGCCGCGATCAACCTTACGCTGGTTGGGCATAAAGGCAATTTCCTGGCCTTTTATCCATTGATCATTACTGATGTAAAACGACGATGAATACTCGGGCTTGTACCCGGTAGACATGTGTATCGCCTTATGCAGCTCTTCGAACGTTGCTGTCGATTTGATATCGATCTCGCGTGTTACGTCATCATAATCCTCAAAAGAAACCTTAAACCTGTAAACTGCCATTCGTGTTGTAAATTTTTATATCCAAAAATAATGTTTTAATCTAATTTTCTATTCGCCACAACTTTTAAGCCAATCTCTTCGCCTTTGGCAATGGTAAATGCAATTGCCGCTTCACGATTGTTAGCAATGTGCCCGTCCAGTATCGCTTCGCGTATCTGGCTTTTGATGATACCTACCTCACGCCCTTCGGCAATACCAAAAAGCTCCATGATATCCAGGCCGGTTACCGGCGGCTGCCAGTTGCGTACCCGGTCGCGTTCTTCAACATCTTTCAACTTTTGCTGTACCAGCTCAAAATTATTACGGTACTTTTTAATCTTGTACTCGTTTTTGGTGGTGATGTCTGCTTTACACAACAGCATTAAAGCTTCAATATCGTCGCCGGCCTCAAAAAGCAAACGCCGTACCGCCGAATCGGTAATGATTTCCTGCGACAGCACAATCGGCCGCAAATGCAGCTGCACCAGCTTTTGCACAAACTTCATCTTCTCGTTCAGCGGCAGTTTTAGCTGAGCGAAAATCTTGGGCACCATGCGTGCGCCGCGATCCTCGTGCCCGTGGAAAGTCCAGCCGTGGCCGGGCTCAAAACGTTTGGTGGCAGGTTTGGCAATATCATGCAGTATAGCGGCCCAGCGCAACCAAAGGTCGTCGGTATTTTCGCTCAGGTTATCCAATACCTGAAGGGTATGGTAAAAATTATCCTTATGCCCTTTGCCGTTTACAATCTCAACGCCGTATAAAGTCTGCATCTGCGGGAAGATGATCTTCAATATACCGGTATCGAACAATAACTTAAACCCAACGCTGGGCTTAGGCGACAGGATGATCTTGTTCAGCTCATCAGTTATCCGCTCCTGCGATACTATCTTTATCCGTTCGGCCGTAGCTTTTATTCCCTCTATAGCCGCCGGCTCGATCTCAAAATTGAGCTGGGATGCAAAGCGGATAGCACGCATAATACGCAACGGATCGTCCGAAAAAGTTTCTTCCGGATCCAACGGTGTGCGGATCAGTTTCTGCGCCATATCCTGTACCCCGCCGAAAGGGTCTATCAATTCACCATATTGGGCTGGGTGCAAAGCTATCGCCAGGGCATTGATAGTAAAATCGCGGCGTTTCTGGTCGTCTTCCAGTGTGCCGTTCTCAACAATTGGTTTGCGCGAATCGCGGCGGTATGATTCTTTCCGCGCGCCTACAAATTCAACCTCCAGGTCCTGGTATTTCAGCATGGCCGTACCAAAGTTTTTAAATACCGATACCTGCACCCTTAGTTTAGCGCCCACAGCTTCGGCAAACGCGATGCCGTTACCCAGCACCACAATATCAATATCCTTTGATGGGCGGTTCAGGTACAGATCACGCACAAAACCACCTATGGCGTAGGCTTCAACGCCCTGTTTTTCGGCAATGGCCGATACAATTTTAAATACAGGATGTTGCAGGTGTTGTATCATAGGTAAACGCGGGGCAGCAAGATGCCCGTGCCTGGTTGAGTGGCAAAGTTAAACAATATGGCCTTTTGGTAAAAACGGAATATCGATAATTAGCGGCGCAAAAACTCGAAACGGCCATCGGGTTCAAGTCGCATAATGGTCGATGGGCGCTTTTCCGTCATATCGTGTTGCTCCAGGTCTACTACATAATCAACGCCGTCAATTATTTCCTGGCTTACGCCGTTGAAGTTTTTGGGCGATGGCTGCCCGCTGATATTGGCCGAAGTTGATACCAGTGGCCTGCGCAGGCGCTGTATCAGTTGCTGGCAAAACTCATGCTTAACCACCCGCAAACCCACGGAGCCATCGGCTGCAACCAGGTTTTTGGCCAAGTTTTTAGCGCCAGGCATTATCAGTGTTAACGGGTTATCGGCATATTCTATCAGGCTATAGGCAATTTCGGGCACTTCGCTTACATAGCTTTGCAACTGGTTATCGTTAGCCAGCAGCACAATCATGCTTTTCGATTCCTCGCGTTGTTTTAAGGCGTAGATCTTTTTTACGGCCTCTTCGTTGCCGGCATCACAGCCCATACCCCAAATGGTATCGGTTGGGTACAAAATTATTCCGCCATTCTGCAGCACCTTCAGTGCTTTGGCTACTTCGTCTTTAAGCATGTAAAACGTTGTTGTAAATACTCATCAATTGCGCGGCCAGTTTATCTTCATCAAACCTGCGCGAAAATACCAAACCTTTTGCTATCATTTGTTGTCTCAGCCCGGCATCTTCCAGCACCAGGCGTATCTTCTCGGTCAGGTCGGTTTCGTCGTCCGGGTCGCAATATAAACTATCCGGCCCTCCTGCCTCTTCCAGGCACGATCCTTTGGCAGCGATCACCGGCACACCCGAAACCAGGGCTTCAAGTACGGGTATACCAAAACCTTCATATCGCGAAGGGTAAACAAACAGTTGCGCCTGTCGGTAAATAGCCGGCAAGTCGGCAAAGCTCACCTTATCCAAAAACAAAACCTGTCCGGTTAGCTTATGCTCGGTCAGGTATTTATTTACTTGCTCAAAGTATTTGCCCTTTTTGCCCACCACCACTAATTGGGTATCTTTAGGCAGATACAGCAACGCTTTGGTAAGCAAAAGCAGGTTTTTGCGCGGTTCGATAGTACCCACGTTCAGGATATACTTTTCCGGAAGCTTATATCTCGATCTTACCACGGCCAATTTATCGGCGTCCTGTTTCGCATAAAAGCTTTGGTCGCAACCCTGGTACAGCACCTCTATCATTTCGGGGTGCACGTTTAGCAGTTGCACCAAATCGGCTTTGGTTTTCTCGCTAACCGCGATGATACGATCGGCATGTTTACAAGCATATTTGAGTTTAGCGGCATATATTTTGCGGCTCACCAAACCAAAATACTGCGGGTAACGCATAAATATCAAATCGTGTATCGTTACTACCGATTTTATCCCGCTATCGCCGATACCTATCGGCAATTCGTGACTAAGGCCATGATACAGGTCAATCTGATCCTGCTTCAGATCAAACACCACCCCCCTGCTGCGCCAAAGCGCGGTAAAATAACCGCTTTTAGGTGTCTTGGTCTCCACCTGTTTTATCTGCGATAAAAACTCAAATTGTTTATTCGGCTTTATTTTTGGCGTATATAAAAAGTATTCATTATGCGGATAGTTCAAAGCCATCATCCTGATCAGCCCGCGACTGTAATTACCCAGCCCCGTACTGTTCAGAAATGCCCGTTTTGCTTCGTATCCTATGCGCATGGTGGTTATTGAGTTATTGGGTTATTGAGTTACTAAGTTAGTATACACAGTCCTTTAAATGTTGTTTCTCTAAAATTATAATGGGTTATTAAATTACCAATTCAAAGCGCTTATTACGCTTAACAATCAATAACCTAATAACCCAGTAACCTAATAACCAACTAAACTAAACCGCTACATTATTCTCGCGCAGCGCATCGTTTAGCGATGTTTTTTTATCGGTTGATGCTTTGCGTTTGCCGATGATGAGCGCGCAAGGCACCTGGTACTCGCCAGCGGGGAATTTTTTGGTGTACGATCCCGGGATCACAACCGAGCGTGCCGGTACCATACCTTTATATTCAACCGGGGTTTCGCCGGTAACATCGATGATCTTAGTTGATGCGGTCAATACCACATTGGCGCCCAAAACTACTTCTTCTTCCAGATGCACGCCTTCAACCACAATAGCACGCGAGCCGATAAAGCAGTTATCTTCGATGATAACCGGCGCGCCCTGTACAGGCTCCAGTACACCGCCAATGCCTACGCCACCGCTCAAATGCACATGTTTACCAATCTGCGCGCAGCTGCCAACTGTGGCCCAGGTATCAACCATGGTACCTTCATCAACGTACGCGCCGATGTTTACATACGATGGCATCATGATAACGCCTTTGGCCAAAAACGCGCCGTAACGGGCAATGCCATGCGGCACCACACGTACACCCAGCTGCTTGTAATTGGTTTTCAGCTTCATTTTATCATGAAACACAAAAGGGCCGGTCTTTATTTCTTCCATTTCGCGGGTGGGGAAGTAAAGTATAACGGCTTTCTTCACCCAGTCATTAACGTGCCAGCGGTTGCCAATACGTTCGGCAACACGTATTTCGCCCTTATCCAGGCGCTCAATAACGGTTTCAATGGCGTTGGTGTATTCTCTGAAAGTGATCAGGTTCCTGTCAACCCAGGCATCTTCAATTAGTTTTTTTAAGTCTTGCATCGCAGTATTTTATATACAAAATTGGATTTACCGAACAAAAAAACGTTCGGTAATTTCGAAAGGCGAAGATAGTAAAAAATGATATTCAGGTACCGAAATTGACAATTGCTTTTAATTAAATCAAACAATCCATCTCTACCTGTAACTCTGGCCGGCGGTTATGTTGGCTGCCTTAAATTTCATTTTGCAGTAACCAGCATTTGCCGGCCTTTACAGCATTACGATAAAACCCTTCTTGCTGCTATCAAAAGGTCAATAATTACAAATATCATACTTAATTAATTTATATTATGTTAATTCTTTTTCTATAATGCATAATAATTATTAATCTTATATTAGCGTCGAATACTAACGCATGAAAACTTTTTCGCAGTTAAAGAAGAATTTAAAAAGCGATTTCTCCTCACTAAGGTCAATAAAAGTTGCCTTGCTGGGCGATACCGCCACCCAATTTTTACAACAAGCCTTACGGGCTACCGGTTATGATTACGGATATAACCTGGATATCTTCGAAGCTGATTTTAACCAGATCGAACGTCAGGTGCTCGATCCCTCCTCCGAGCTTTACGAGTTTAAGCCAGAGGTAGTCATTATTTTTCAATCTACACATAAGCTTGCTGCTAAATACGCTAAGCAAAAACCCGGGTATTATAGCGGCTTTGCAAGCGCGCAGTTAGATCTGGTAGATAGCCTGTATGCAGAGATCCAATCAAAACTCGGCGCCAGGATCATCTATTATAACTATCCCGAAATTGACGATTCCGTTTTTGGAAGCTATGCCAATAAAACCGAACAATCGTTTTTGTTTCAACTGCGCAAACTCAATTTTGAGCTGATGGCCTATGCTGCCGGCAAATCAAACTTCTATATCTGCGATATTTCATCCGTGCAAAACCAATTGAGCAAGGCTGTAATGTTTCAAACTTCGGTTTATATCAATACCGAAATGGTTTTAAGCATTGATGCATTGCCATACGTGGCAGCCCGTACGCTGGATGTAATCGCGGCGCTGTTCGGTAAGTTTAAAAAATGCCTCATCATCGATCTGGATAACACCATGTGGGGTGGCATCATTGGCGACGACGGTCTGGAAAACATCCAGCTGGGCACCTTAGGCATCGGTAAAGCTTTTACCGAGTTTCAATACTGGATGAAAAAGCTTAAAAACCGGGGCATCATTTTAACTATTTGCAGTAAAAATACCGAATCGATCGCCAAAGAGCCTTTCGAGAAACATCCCGATATGGTATTGCGCCTGGATGATATAGCCGTATTTGTGGCCAATTGGGAAAACAAAGCCGATAACATCCGCCGCATACAGCAAACACTTAATATCGGTTTTGATTCGATGGTATTCCTCGACGATAATCCGTTTGAGCGTAACATGGTTCGCGAAAACGTGCCTGGTGTCACCGTTCCCGAGTTACCGGAAGATCCGGCCGATTACCTGGAATATCTGTATACGCTTAATCTTTTCGAAACCGCTTCTTACTCTAGCGAGGATGCCGAGCGCACCAAACAATACCAAACCGAAGCTAAACGACTTACCGAGCAATCGGCCTTTGCTAATGAAGACGATTTTTTGAAAAGCCTGAACATGGTCTCGCTGGTTGAGCCTTTCAATAAATTTAACGGCCCGCGCGTGGCGCAATTGTCACAGCGTTCAAATCAATACAACCTGCGTACCGTGCGCTATACTGAGGCTGATATCGAATCGCTCGGCCAATCGCCCGATCATTATACCCTATCGTTTACCCTCGAAGATAAATTTGGCGATAACGGCCTGATTTGCGTAACCATTATGCAAAAGCAAAGTGCCGATACCTTATTTATCGATACCTGGTTTATGAGCTGCCGGGTGTTAAAACGTGGTATGGAAAATTTCGTGCTGAATGCGATGGTCAACGTAGCCCGCCAGCACGGTTATCAATACATTAAGGGCGAATATATCCCAACCGCCAAAAACGAAATGGTGAAAGATCATTATCAGAACCTCGGCTTTACCGCCGATGGAGATGGCTGGGTGCTCGATGTAGCCAGCTATCAGGATAAAAAATGTTTTATCGCATATAAATAATTGAAAATGGAAAAAAATGAAGCTTTAGAAAAGGTAAACGCGGTTTTTATTGATGTGTTAGACAATGAAGACATTGTTTTAAGTTACGAAACCACTGCCAACGATGTTGAGGATTGGGATTCGTTAAACCATATACAGCTGGTTGTAGCTGTCGAAAAAGCGTTTAAGATACGTTTCACTTCGCAAGAGATACAAAGCTGGAACAACGTGGGCGAAATGCTTGATTGTATTTTGGCTAAAGGCGTATGATGTTTACCATTGGCGACAAATTTGAGCGGCGCTTCGTCGTTTCTGACGAAGTGTACAACGGCTTCATCCATATTTTTGCCGACACTAACCCACTGCATACCGACGAGGCTTTTGCACAAAAAAAGGGTTTTAAGGGGCGCGTAATGCACGGCAACATCCTTAACGGCTTTTTGTCGTATTTTATCGGCGAATGTTTACCCGATAAAAATGTCATCATACACGCTCAGCAAATACAATTTAAAAATCCTGTATATTTAAACGATGAATTACTGTTTCAGGCGCAGATCATCAACGTGTCCGAATCAGTTGGCGCAATCGAATTTAAGTTTACTTTTAAAAACGCCGACGCTAAAGTGGTAGCCAAAGGCGAAATACAAATAGGTTTACTGGCATGATCATTTTAATCACAGGCGGCTCATCTGGCTTAGGCGAAGCTATTACCCGTACGCTGGCAGCCGATGCCGGCAACAGCGTTTACTTTACCTACAACAGCTCGTTCGAAAAGGCAAAGCAAATCGAAACCGACCTGCCCAATGCCACAGCCATTAAATGCGATTTTAAGAACGAAACGGAAATCGACCTTTTAAAAACCCGCCTCACTGAGTTAAATATTGATGTACTGATCAATAACGCCTATGGCGGCGAAGCGATCAAAACCTACTTCCACAAAATACCCGCCACCGACTTTTTAACCGACTTTAAAGAAAATATCGTACCCACAATTGTGCTTACACAGGCTGCAATCAATGTTTTCCGTAAAAAAAAGTTTGGTAAAATCATCAACGTGTTAACTTCGTTCATCATCAATACTCCGCCAACTGGCTCATCGGTATATGTAGCCAACAAAGCTTATCTTGAAGAGCTCTCAAAAGTTTGGGCCAGCGAAAACGCAAAATACAACATTACTTCAAACTCAGTATCGCCGGCATTTATGCAAACCGGCTTTACAGCCGGGGTCGACGAACGCTTAATTGAGCAAATGATCGAAAATCATCCCTTAAAACAATTGCTCCCCGTTGCCGATGTAGCCGATGCCATTGCTTTTATGGTTAGTTCCAGCCAGCACGTTAACGGTATAAACCTCATCATAAACTCAGGTGTAAACATCAAATAGCATGATATTTAACTCACTCGCATTTGCATCCTTTTTTATCCTATTTTTCTTTTTATACTGGTTCGTATTCAATCGCTCAGTAAAAATTCAAAACCTGTTTCTGCTGGCAGCATGTTATATTTTTTATGCATGGCACAACTGGCATCTGCTTATACTACTGTTACTAAGCACAGTTGTAACCTATCTTTTAGGATTTGCCATCCACAACGCGCCTACCCACAAAATCAAAAACCAGTGGTTATACACCGGTTTAGTAATCTTTGTTGGCTTGCTGCTTTATTTCAAATACACCAATTTCTTCCTGCAATCATTCGCTTCATTAACACAAAAACCGTTTACACCCTTAGATATTATTTTGCCGCTTGGTATCAGCTTTTATACCTTCCGCTTACTGAGTTATTTGTTCGATATTAAAAACGGTAAATTTAAACCTGTAGATGATTGGGTTGTATTTTTTTCCTATGTATCGTTTTTTCCAAGCGTTATATCCGGCCCTATAGACCGGCCAAAAACACTGGTCCCCCAGTTGGAACAACCTCGCAAGTTTAATCACGACCAGGCTGTTGATGGCCTCAGGCAGATTTTGTGGGGCTTGTTAAAAAAGACCGTAGTGGCCGATAATTGCGCTGTACTTTCAAATTACGCGTTCGATACGCCTAATCTGCACGGGCCGGTTTTAATTGCTGGGGCCTTTTTCTATACTATCCAAATTTACGCCGATTTTTCAGGATACTCTGATATGGCGATAGGTGTGGCTAAGCTTATGGGCTTTAATATTACCCGTAACTTTAATTATCCCTACTTTTCGCAAAATGTGGCCGAGTTTTGGCGCAAGTGGCACATCTCGTTAACCAGTTGGCTAACCGACTATATTTTTACGCCGGCGTCCCTTCAATTTCGCGATTATGCTAATTGGGGTCTCATTATTGCTATCATCCTTACCTTCTTAACATCCGGTTTGTGGCACGGCGCCAACTGGACCTTTGTATTGTGGGGCTTTTTGCATGGCTGCTATTATATCCCTTTAATTTTGAAAGGGAAAATGAACAAGAAGAAAGAGATACCTGCCGACAGAGTATGGCCCACTTTTACCGAGTTGCGCAACATTGCCGCAACTTTTATCCTGGTGATGTTCACCTTCGTACTTTTCCGCTCGGCCGATATCAGTTCGGCATTTGCATATTATCGCAACATCTTTGTTTTTACACCATCAGCTGCCAGTAAGCCCATATCCTTTTACGGCATCAGTATAGTTTTTTCAGCGGCCATGTTCATGATGGAATGGTTATCGCGCGGCAAACAGCATCCGCTCGAAGGTTTAAACCTTAAATGGCCGCAGGTGGCACGGTGGAGCTTTTATATTTTGGCTGTAGCTCTCATTATGACTTTTACACGCCACGAACAGCAGTTTATCTACTTTAAATTTTAAATCGATGGTATCTGTACAGTTTTATTATGAACCCGATTCCCTCTTCTACGATGACATCGCAGTTACTAACATATATCAATAAATGAAAAATTTTCTGATAAAGTTTGCATTGTTTACAGCTTTTTGGGCTATCTTATTTACTATCGTTTATATTAAGCTGCCGCGCAAATTCTACTCGCGCGATGATTACGAATTGGTAACCACGGTACACGCCAAAATTCATTCAAACGGCTTAAAAGGCAATATCCTTTTAGGCGATAGTAAAACGCTCTATGGTTTTAATGCTAATGCCGCGCATGCCTTAAACTTTTGCATGGGTGCCGAAACTCCCATCGAAGGATACTATGAGCTTAGGGCAATCCTTAACAATCCAACCAATAAAATCGATACTGTATTTCTGTCTTACACACACAGGCATTTTATATCGCAGGAGTGCTTTTATCTTAATAGCTACTATTACAACGTTATCGATTCGAAATATTTAGACAGCGCGCGCGCTATTGCCGCCTCTTACCACGATCAAAACTACAGGTACGATCCCGGTTTTAGCTTGTTAAGCCTCTTCCCTACCCTAAATACGCCGGCTAACAATCAAAAAAAAGACCTCATTATTCATTTTGTATCCGGCGTGTTTAATGATCTGCCCGAATATTATAAAAAGAAACGCTACGCCAACTTACCTTCGGCGGATAATCAATTGCGTAATGGCAGACTAATCACCTATCCAACCGATACGCTAAAATACGATCGAAATGTTCCGGCTGTGGATGAGGACATGTCTTATATAAAGCCATCAGAAGTAAACCTTATTTATTTCAAAAAAATGCTGGCGTTGTGCCAATCACATCACGTACCGGTACTGTTTATACAAATGCCTTCATTACCGGCAAAACAAACGCCAACCTTAAACCGGCACATAGCTTATTTAAAATCGCTGCTTGGCCGTAACTTTATTCAGGATACCACATTTTATGCCGATAGTGAGTTTAGAGATTATTATGCTCATCTTAATGCCAATGGTGCAAAAAGATATCAAAATTTCTTTCAGCAAAAACTCTATCATCTAACCAAATAGGTTTTGCATAATTAATTATAACCCAATTTTGTGCAGCTTTGCATTTACTATGGGCGAAAAAGAAAAACTACGTGTCGACAAATACCTGTGGGCCATACGCGTGTTCAAAACGCGTACCCTGGCTGCCGATGCCTGTAAAGCCGGCCGGGTTAAGTTGGATGGCGTTAATGTAAAGCCCTCGCACGAAGTACGCCTTAACGAAATTTACCAGGTTGCCAAGGGCCCCGATCGTAAAGTTGTGAAGGTAACCGGCCTGCTCGAAAACCGGGTCGACGCTAAAACAGCGGTTAACTTTTACCAGGATATAACCCCGGTTGAGCAAACACCCGCATTCAAATCCATGTTCCACGCACCTATGCTTAAACGTGACCGGGGAACGGGTAGGCCTACTAAAAAAGACCGCCGTGAGATTGACGACCTGAAAACTGATTACTTTGACGAAGAAAGTGGCGAGTAACCCAGGTCTCTCGACAGGCAAACCACTCAAACAATACCTCAGTTTGTTTTAAGCAAAACAGCTATACACTTTTCGAGGCTGTGTCGCCAGTAAGGGATCGCGATGCCGAATTCGTTTTTTATTTTCGATTTATCCATCACCGAAAATGCCGGCCGCACGGCCCTGGTCACATATTCGGATGTGCGTACAGGGTGAACCTTAACATTGATTTTAGCAATATCAAAAATACCCATGGCAAAATCGTACCACGATGTTACTCCTTCGTTACTGAAATGATATATACCGTAACTTTTTTTATCGTTAGCTATAATCTGCAGTATGCATTCGGCCAGATCAATAGCGTAAGTTGGCGTACCTACCTGGTCGGCAATAATTTTCAGTTCGTCTTTTTCGGTACCCAGGCGCATCATGGTTTTAACAAAATTATTGCCATACTCCGAGTATAGCCAGCTTGTTCTTAAAATATATGCTTGTTTTAAAACTGCTGATATAGCCTGCTCGCCTTCCAGTTTGGTTAAGCCATAAACGTTTATTGGTTTGGCTAACTCATCTTCCAGCAAAGGATGAACAACATTACCTTCAAACACAAAATCCGTAGATACATGTATCATCGTAGCATTGAACCGGGCGCACAGCTTAGCAATATTTTCTGCTCCATCGCGGTTAATCCTGCGTGCCATATCCACATCGTCTTCAGCTTTGTCAACTGCGGTATAAGCGGCACAATTAATGCAATGGTCGGGCTTATGTTCTTCAAACAACTTAGTTAGCAATGCCGTATCTAAAATATTAGCCTCACTCTCCGGCGGAAACACCATACCCGTTACCCCGTTTTTATTGGCCAGGTAACTAAGGCACTGCCCTAACTGTCCTGATGCACCAAAAACTAATATTTTGCTCATAATCCTAAATATTTGATAAATTAAACTACTTACTAATATTTTCTAAAAACACGCGCATTACATTGTCGATATCCAAAAACTCCAACGCGTATTTTCTCGATTGCTCGCGCTGATGTGCAATATCTTTTTCTGATATCGATGAAATTGTTTCTGCTAACGCTTTATAATCATCCGGTTTTACAATAAAGCCTACATCGTATTTTTCAACCACCTCATATAAAGAGGTACCCGGCACAGCCGTTACCACCGATGCCCCACCCACCGAAAGTATAGTGGTTAATTTCGACGGCATCACCAAATCGCCCGCGTTACCTTTTTGGATAACCAGGTGCACATCGGCCATGTTCAAAAACTCATTAAACACCTCCCTGTCCTGCAAAGGCAAAAACTTCACGTTCTGTAAGCCTTTTTCGTTCACCAGTTCTTCAAGTTTGGGCTTATATGGCCCTGTGCCGCAAATCACAAACTGAATGTGGCCGCCCTCTTTTAGCAAGTCGGCACAGTGAACAATATTTTCTAAACCTTGCTTTTCGCCGATACTGCCCGAGTAAAGGCATATAAACTGCTGCGGTTCAAATCCCCATTTCGGCTTTAGCTCATTTCTGTTTGTAATCGGGAAAAAGCTTTTTGTATCCGTCCAGTTAGGGAAGAACAGCACATCTCGTTTGGCTTTGGCAGCAATGCGTTTAATCATCCCTTCGGATATACTGCTTATAAAATCGCTGCTCTGTAGTATTTTCCGCTCGGCCGAATAAAGCATGTTGAACATTTTTTCGTTCGATAGGATATTCAGTTCCTGTGCAGCCTCTATCTGCAAGTCCTGTATGTGATAGATTAACTTCCCACCTTTCCATTTTTTATAATACCAGGCCAGGTAACCCAGGTGAAACGGCGGCGCCACAGTGATAATATAATCATGCTTCTTTTTTAGCATGATCAGTCTTTTTACTACCCAAAACATCGAGGTCCAGTATGAAAAATCCTGAATCATCCGCTTCTTCCCCGTGGGATTTGCCGGCACGTAGGATGGGCAGCGATACACCGTTAATTTCCCTCCCGAAACTGCATCATGTTGTACTTCTTTTTTATACCACCTGTTTTTATAAGGTTCCTGTACCTTCCAGTAAGGGTAATAAGGATAAGTGGTAACTACCGTACAATCGTGGCCATGCTTAACCAGCCAATCAAACATATCGCCATTATATTTACCAATACCGGTTGGTTCGGGCGAAAAGTTATGACTGATAAGTAGTATTCGTTTCTTCATTAAAAAATTCTAACTTGATACTGCTATATAGGAGTATTTAGTTATCACTAAACTTACGTTCGCGGATATATATGGCAGGATTGCCCGAATAAATCCCCGATTCTTCCAATTGTTTGCTGGCAACAGAGTTAACTGTCAATATCGAGTTGGCTTTGCAGGTTATTCCCGGGCATACAACCGATTTTGCCCCTATCCAAACGCCATCTTCCAGGTGTATTTGTCCAAGCCTGTACGGAAAATCAGTTTTAGTATAATCGTGGTTACCGGTCAGCAACAGAGCCCCTTGCGACAGACATACGTTATTACCGATCGTCACATCTTCCAGGTTATCTATCCATACCGATTCACCTATCCAGCAATTATCACCAATAGTCAACCTCCAGGGATTTTTTATCCTCACCTTTACTTTGAAAACAACTCCCTTCCCAACTTTAGCGCCGAACAATCGCAACAAAAACGATTTAAGCCTGTACGGCCATGGGAACGAGCTATCAAAAATGTAATAATTAATAAAAAACCAGATTAAAACCTTCCATTTCGGACCGGCTTGATAATCGCCGGTGGTAAATTTCGACAGATCAGTTTTCATGGACACGTCAAACACAACGCTACATGCTGTGCATGGCGAAAATACTGTTATTTTTTTAAGGACGAATTATATAAATGAAGATATTGTCCGGCAAGATGCGATTCTTCATATTCATGCGCTATCTGTGCGGGGCTTTGCGTGTTGATCCTCGCGAACTTTTCCTTTTCCTTGTAAAGCCGGTTAAGTTCGTTGGTTACATGGTCAGTTTCCATAAGCGTAACCCATCCAAAGCTTTTTTCGGCTACATATTTAAATAAACCTACCTGATCGCTCAGAAATACCGGCGTACCCACGGCTAACGCTTCTATAACCACAATAGCAAAGTTTTCACTATGTGATGTAAGTGCCATCAGATCAAGCTGGGCCAAATATTCAAACTTTCCATCTCCGCCTTTCCAGCCTACCCATTCCAGTTTATCATTATTGCCATATTTACGCGCTATGTCTTTCAACGTGTTGATATAGCTTTCTTCGCCCGAACCGGCTATCAGTAATTTATAGTCGAAATCAACCTTACTTAAGGCTTTGATCAAAACGTCTAACCCTTTTTTAGGATCGATGCGCGACAAAAATCCAATAATAAAAGTATCATTATTTGCGCGACGGTATTCTTTTCCGGGCAGTTTAACCAGGTTGGGGATTATTTCCCCATCCCACCCTTCAATTACCCGTCTTGATTCGGCCCATTCCATTTCGGTAGATACATGGAGCCAACTGTTTTCCATCAGATTTTTACCCAGTAGCCTGTGTATCCATCTTTTGGCAAAAGCGTTACGTGTGTACCAAATATAATCACTTAGCATACCATGTGGGGATATGATAGGCTTAATGCCTTTATTCCGGCAAATTAATGCCGCGCCAAGTACAAAAAAGTTCCACCAGGTGTGGATATGGATAACGTCAAAATTAGTGGCTGTTTTATTTAAACGGTGCCAAAACTTTAACGAAACATAGGTGTTATCGCCTGTAATTTTGCTGAAATAATAAACCTTTACGCCATCAACAATCACCTCTTCGTTCTTCCTGACGTCTGATTCAGCTTTTCCGTTACTTGCGGTGGTATATATTGTAACATCGTTCCCAAGTGAAACCAATTTTTCAGCTAGCATCGAGATAACCACAATGGGTCCGCCATAAATGTACGCTGGTTTATAATAAGGAACCACAAAGAGAATCTTCATACCTACGACCAATTATGAAAGGATAAACCGTACATGCGAAAACCATTCCAACATGTTCAAAATGTAAACCGGTACCTGCCATTATTCTCGAAGTTAATCCATACAGTTAAACCTCAGGCATTAGGGCACCTGTTACAACACTTTAAAACTATAACTATTTTTACAATATTTTATTCTTGCTCCTAAGTTTTTCTATAATTTCAAAATATATAGCTTCAATATCTTCCAGCGCTTTTGCTTTGTTAAATCTCACCGCGTTTAATACGCCTTTAGCTATATTTTCCTTATAATCGTCGGTAGCCATAGTAATCACAATGTTCAAAATTTCCGCTGCTTTTGTTGCCCAGGCATCTTGCTTATTCACTTCAAAAGGCATAACCGGTATCAGGCTGGCAGCATTTCCGGCAACTTCGGTCATAGGCGCGTCGTTAGTGGTTATCACCGGGCAGCCAGATGCCATGGCCTCAACAATTGGCCAGCCAAAACCCTCAGCTATAGACGGGAATAAAAAAGCTGAAGCTCCTGAATATGATAGGTTTATCAGGCTATCGTTGATGTTAGTTAGCATATGGATATCCTGCTTATACCCGGCTAAATCGCGCTCTTTAATAATCGCTCTGGATGGCGACTGCCCAATCATCAACAACGGTAAGTTTGTATTATACCGTTTACGCCAGGCATCGTAAATCTTTATAACGCCAACCCGGTTTTTATACCATTGATTGCCGCCGACGTGCAAAATATAACCCTCACTTAAATCTATTTTGGTTTCGTTGGTTAATATATTTCGGCATTCAGTTTTGTCAATTACTTTAAACTGCCGGGGTAATCCGTTATACACCACCTCTGATAGCAGTGGCTTGCGCTGCAAAAAAGTGTGCAGATCGGATTGTGTTTTTTTTGAAACTGAGATAAAGTTCTGCCCTTTGCTGTACCCGCGCCGAATAAATGACTGGTATTGACGTCCTGTCCAGCCGGTTCTGTTTTGCGGAATTTGGTTTAGCGCCGATCGTTGTGCTAAAAAATCATGGCAATGTATTACATGGGGCCTATGCGCAACTATTGGTACCCAGGGGCCCAGGGCATGATCGGTAAATACAAAGAGCGCTTCTGTCGGTAAACATTTTATTTTCTTTTTTATACTGATGGGAAACAGCACATACTGGTCAATATACCCCATCCATTTTTTTAAGAGCTTGGGTACAGGTAATCTAAAAAAGAATGATTTTGCAGTGAGCACCTCAACAGTATGGCCTTTTTCTTCCATACCACTGCTTAGCATTGAGGCAAAGCGGGGCATGCTTTGCGATTCTAAAAAGTCAGGATGGGTAAAAAAAACTATAAACATATTACTGATAAGTATTATGGATGGTTTATAGCTTGTAGTGGCTGCCTTGTTTTGACAGATACTTTACTGTTATTAACCAATTGAGTGTTATTTAAAGATGCCAGCATCAACCCACCTACAATTGTGCAAAAGCCAAGCGTAGTAGGCTGCCCCCAACTCCCCTGCGACAACAATACAAAGCCGAAGCTCAATAGCATCCATGGTAATATATCCCCCTTAACCATCCTTCTATAGCTCTGATAAGTTATTTTGAGACTTAAACCTATGCGCAATAATATTACTGAAAGGCCCATAAGCGCCCCCATCTCGCCAACCAGGCGCCCCCATTCAGCTTCTGCGATCAACCACACCTTCCGGTTACCGGATAATAACTGCGACCCAACTTTTGTTCCCATCCCTAATCCATAACCAAAAAAGGGTTGCTGCGATGCCGAAGAAAGGCTAAATAACAACCCGCCTAAATATCTGTCTCCGAGCGTTCCCTGTAATCCGCCTTCACTCGATTCTGCATTAGTAAACCTTGCAGTAAGTACATTGGTAGCAGTTTGAAACAAACTTGAACTGCTTAACGCAAGCAACAATATGGTAATGAGGCCAATCCCTACAATTGCTTTGCCTAGGTTTTTGGGATTACGAAGAATTGCCAAAAATACAAACACTACAGACAATACGATCTGAAAGGTTAAACTGCGGCTGATTGATAAAGGGATAGATGCAATAACCGCAATACTTGCCCCTATCAGCAATAACCGGTTGATTTTTTGAGGGGTAAATAAAAAATAAATAACATAAGCGCCGGCCAGGCTCCAATAAAGTGTGTTCCCTGTTGTAAAAGAAAAAGTACCCGGAGGCCTGAAATATCCCAACGCTCCTGCAAAACCTGCTCCGGCAATATCATCACCTAATCCGCGGTTCACCCAGGCCGATTGCGGACTATAAAACTGCAGCCCTATCAACAAGATCATGGGTAACGATATCCACATAACTATCCTGCCCACATTAACAGCATCTTCGTGTGTAAAAACACGTCCCATCACAAATATCATCGGAAAATGTACCAAAAACATCCGGGCACCATAAATCGCCACCGTTAAATTGCCATGCCCTACAGTAAGTGTAGTAAATGTTGCAAATAACCCGATCGAGATTATCCCAAACAAATAGATATTGTTGCGGATAATCCCTTTGTTCCATGCCGATAAAACAACATATAAGGCTATAGGGTCGCGTATAACCAACAGCGGCGTTGACAGCCCCGGCAAAAACCATTTGCGCAAGGCCCCCTCAAAAAGCAGTAACCAAAAATAAAGCCATATCCCCCTGCGTATATAGCGGTAAGGATTTACAGCTTTAACCTGCCTTTTTTGTTTTACGGCTGGTCTTAATTGTAATGCTTCATCTTGAAGATTCAGATCATGAGCCATAGTATATCATTCCTGCAATATCATTGTCACATGTACCGTCTGTATACATTTTTCATCGACAATCAGATCGTAATTCTAACTAAACCAAAATGGCATTAATAACCATTTTTTATTTTATATGCCTGTTTATTGCCTTAACAAACTCTTTCCCGTACACATCCCAGGTTCTTAAGCGCGCTGTTTCCATAGCCGCTTTTCCAACCTGTTGCACGGTTTCAGGCTTTTGCAGTAATTGCTCGATAGCGTTCTGCAAAGCCGCCGTTGATCCGGCCTCTACCAACCAACCATTTTCGCCATGGGTTATCAGATCCGGACCGGCAGTCCTTTCGGTAGTGATAACCGGTGTACCTTGCGACATGGCTTCAGTAATCACTAACCCAAAACCTTCAAAAAGTGATGGAAAAACAAGTACATCATGTTCGCGCATTAATTTCAATATCTCGTTATGCGGCAAACTCGGTATCCATTTGTATTTTTTTAATGCGTCATTTAACGGCTTACAGTTATCGGTTGCCTTATGCCCAACAACGGTTAGTTCAACTTTGTTTCCGATATTCTCAACTGCGGCAAACAAATCCGCGATACCTTTGCGTTGTGAAAGCCCGCCAACAAAAAGTAATTTTAACGGAGTGCCTGCTGCTAAATTACGATAAACCCTCTGCTCGGCAACCGGCGGAAACGCGTATGGGATTACTTCAATAGCGCCCAATTTGCCCGGAAAATCATCCAGGGTACTGGCTGTAAAACTACTTGCTACAAATATAGCATCGGCCAATCTTAATTCCTCATCCTTGTTTTCAAGCTTTGCTTCCGAGTCCTTAAAATTCGTCAGGGTCGATGCCCAATCCGGCCAGCGGTCGAGTTCCATTTGCAACAGCCGGCGGGCACTGCGCCAATAGCCTATCGGCAAGTCGTACAAACATTGCATCCCTATACTTTTGGCTTCTCTAAACGAGAATAAGGCCCCATCCTCATACGCGTATACGGCATCAGCGCCCTGTTGTTGTTTGCCTTTTAAACTACGGGCCATATGTTTATCCAGGTTACGGTAAACACTGTCAACACTAAATATCCCCGTTTCGTGTTTTATAAGGCTCTTTAAGCCTGCCTTTGAGGCCACAATCCTGCCTATCTCATGCAAGGGCCAGGTTTGGGCATAAGGTTGTAATATGGGGTGATAGCGCCGTCTGCTAAATTCAGCAAACGGCCCCATCGCGCTTAGCTTATCAAACGTATTACCCGGAAAAGTTGCCACAGTAGTACCAAAACCTGCAAGCATATCCGCACTGGCCAGTCCCTCGGCCGCGGCTCTGAAAAACGAATTACCAGTTGGGTGTGATATCAGTACTTTCATACAGGCTGCTCATCGCATGGGGGGCATGTGTTATTTCTTCAGAAGCGAACTGGCTATCATTTTAACCCTCAACGGCACAACCTGCCTTAAAAATCCTTTTACCGACTTTTTAAATTGCTTTTGCCCTTCGTTCCGCATATAATAGCACGGTACCTTTTTATATTCAAAATACCGGTTTGCGATCAGCGCATCAGTATAAAATTTAAACAAAGATTTAATATCGGGCCTGTTATCAAACGAATAACGGGTTTGAAAAGTAGCGATCTGCTCGGGCCTGCCCGGGTGATAGTGGCTAAAATGAAAAAACACCAATGGCACTCCATTCACCATGTAACCTTTATCGGTTTCTGTAAGGGTACGTTCGTGCAGGTTCCAGTGCGCCATATTATAGCCGGGATATTTATCTATCAACACCTTATCGTAATAAGCAGGTACCAGATTCATCCACAACTGATCCACAAAATAACCGCGGGTAAGATCAAGTATGCACTCAGTGCGTAGCTTATCTTCCCACCATTTTAACATCTCCATGGTATTTGCCGAACGCTTCACAGCCAAGAAACCCAAATTAAAGACACCCGTACTAAACACGTGTTTTTCAGTAAGTTGCAAATTATCTTTAATAGGCGATGTAAAATGCGGGGTGAGCACGATATCGTATTGGTCCAGTTTGTTTTCCAGATCAGTGAGCGGTTGTAATACTACAATATCCGGGTCAAAATAAATGATCTTATCATAGTCGCTATTGTTCTCAAAAAGATGTGTAAAATAAAAAGGTTTAACAGCGGTTATAAACTCAACTATTGAGTATTGATCAACCATACCCTGAAAGCCATCAATCTTTACCTGTTCAACTTCAATTATCTCACACCCCATAAACGAGAGGTCGACGTTGTTCACATTCTTGTCAACTAAACCTAAGATAAATTTCCACGATGGGTTGTTTTTCTGAAAGGTATCGCACAATGTTTTGGCCTGTGCCAGATAGTTTATCGAGCAAAGTGTAAAAGCTACATTCATTATTAAAATTCGTTTAAGGCTTTAACAAAAATTTCGGTTGTTTCTTTAATTAATGATCTGGGCGGGACGCGCGGTACAAGCTTAAAATCAAAATCTTCATCCACCTGGATAAGCCTTTTATCTATCAGGTCATCTGTTATTTTAAAACTGAACGATAATTCGTTCCTCTTGCAAAAAACCGGTACGCCATGGTCAATATAAGCCATTAACGATGAACTTTTACCAGTGATAATAGCAGGGGTGGTAACTATCCCCAAATCTACAAAATGCGTAAGCCAATAAGAAATAAAGTTTTCATCCTGCATACCAAAGGTCAGAAATTCCAGATTGGGGTATTTGCCCGGCAAAGTCTCCCAAAATTCTTTACCATAACCTATCTTCCCAATCGAACTGATTAGTACTTTTTTACCTGAGCTTTGCGTCTCTTTTTCCAGTTTCGAAAGCAGGGTATGCATATCCCAGCTATCATGATAAATGCTTCCAAAAACACAACCAATGATATAGTCGCCACGGTGTTCGCGTATGTGCGCCGGCACTTGGTCTTCCATGTCTTCTATCCGGCTGTCGGCACGTACGATATTACTAAACAAGGGTAATATCGAAGCCTTAAATCCTGCCCTCTCCAGCATTTTAACATACAAGGGGATGCTGGTGTGAATAACCTTGGGGTTCAATTCCTTTAAAAACGAGCGGATAAATATTTTTTGTACTATACCCAGCAACTTCATTTTAAACCTGGCCTGTTTTTCTTCAGCCACCCAAAGTTCGTGGAACATCACATGTACCTTATATCCTTTAAGCAGCCTTTTAAACACCGGTATTTCGGCACGTACTATTCCATTGCGGTTCAATCCGTAACTTACAAATTGTACGCTCGCCCAATCGATATCATTATTTGCTGCTATGATATTACGAAGCTCCATTTCCCGCCTGGCCAAAGGCCAGCTTGCCGGTAACCTGTGCACCGGTATACCATTTTGTATGGTAGTACCCACTGGTTCTGTAGTGTTCCGGTCGTTAAAACCCACCAATATCGACTGAATACCTCTGCCGGCACATTCAATAGCAAGCCGGGTGGTTTGGTCGCCAACTCCGTCTTTACCTTCGGCTAACGAGTTACAGATAAAAAGGATCTTCATTTTTTTAACAATTCTTCAAACAGTTCAACATGCTCTTTAACCCGCTTATCTAATTGAAAATTCTCCAGTTGTTTTTTAGCTTCTTCTTTTTGATGTTTTTGCAATGCGGCATCCCCCCATAAGGTTTTAATCGTTTCGGCAAGCTCATCCGCGTCACCATTCATAAATGTTAAACCGCCTTTACCTATACACTCGGCCATACCTGTATTGCGCGATACGATGATATTGCGCCCTGCCGACATCAACTCGAGCGCAACACCTCCCATAGGTTCTTCCCACTCAGAGGGTACAACCGCAATCCGGCAGGCGTGTATCATATCGGTCAGTTCCTGACCGGTCTTTCTCCCTGCCATAGTGATATTATTTTGTAACCCATTAGCAGCGATCAGATCTTCAATCTTACCTCGCCAGTTACCATCGCCGATAACCAATAAGGTTAAACCGGCATTATATGTTTTGATGAGTTTTGCGAAAGCGTTCACCAGGGTAAATACACCTTTTTCGCTTACCAGGCGTCCTACAAAAACCAGGTCGTATTTGATATCTACCGGCTTTGATGGTGTCTCAAACTTCTCTATAGGATACGGGCTGTATATTCTTTGCTTTTTATGCAACGGCGGCATCCGGTTCAGCACCCAATCGGTACAGGCTACATTACGCGTAACAAAATATTTCGCAAAAAACAATTTAGTGAACACAATCAAAGCGCCTTTTACTGCATGCGCCAAACCATATTTCCTGTAATGATAAGCGATTGATGGCCACGGTCTCATAGGTGCAGCCTCACCTTCTACCCATCCTAACCCATCTATACAACTAATCTGATAGCCCTGATGTATCCATACAAATGGCTTACGGTAAATAACCGGCCAGGGCTGCAAACCTAAGCCTACGCCGTTGTAAACAATAATATCGGCCCATTTTACTAATTCCTTTTGGGTTTTACGGTCGGGGCTGCGATAGATACTGTACTCAAAATTATCGGGAACGGCAGCGTACGATTCGGTCACTACCCTGCATTGGCACCCTTGTTTGACGAGCCCTTCTGCAAGCGATCGCGATTCGCTCTCAATACCTCCAACCGAAGGATAAAACAAGTAGGAGTATAAAAGTATTTTCAAACCTCTGTTAATTTTTGCAAAAATGCTATTGCATAAAAAGGCCCAAAGCCTTGTTAAAAAAATCTTTTAAATAATTGCGTTGTCGCTCGCTTATATAAGCCAGTAAATTAACCAGCATCAGTACAAAACATAGTAATGATACCACCTGCAGATAACTCGTTTTATCGTACTTCAATTGTGATGCAATGAAATACAGGATCGGTATATGAAACAGGTAAAGGGTAAAAGTGATCGACGAAAAATGTTTGATCACCCTGGCCAAAAAATCGGGCATTTTAAAACTAAACGTAGCAAGGCTGAAGCTGTAAATATTCAGAGCCACCAGGCAGCCATATCCCCAATCGAACAAAAACTGCGACGAGAAATACAGCGGGGGCCTGCCAAAACCAAATCTTCGGGCTAAAAAGCCGATGTCGCCTAAAAAACTACAGCCGATAACCGCTGCAGCCGATAACACAAACAGCACCTGCGCGGTTCGGTTGTTAAGTTTAGACCGGTTGGCGGCTTTGTACACATAAGCGCCCAATAACCACACGGGCAATAACAATAATATCTTAAGCCCTGTTATCAGGCAAACGATAGCTACCCCGATATATCTTTTAGTGCCCTGATAATAGCATAGCACAAAGTATAGCATATAGTACCAAAACTCGTAAGATATTGACCAGAACGGTGTATTGGACGATGGCTTGGTGCACAGGTTCCACACCTGCTGCAAATACGTAAAATTTAACAGGAACCTTAACACCGGTTGCCCGAAATTTATCTTATCGGCATAAAAGCCGGGGGATAATTTTTGGCCGATGAAGTCGATCAGGTAAGTGAATATCAGGGCAGGCAAAACCACCGAGTACAAACGCGATAAACGATCAACAAGGTAGGTTTTGGGCCCTTTGTTCTTTTTATCGACCGTAAAGGCAATAAGGTATCCCGAAAGTACAAAAAAAACCATCACAAACTTATGCCCAAGCTCGGCACGTAAAAATAGTCCGGCCGAAAACCAGGGTAAATTAGCATGTACAAGCATCACCCCAAATGCAGCAATAACTCTTAAAAAATCAAGGTACAATGAGGTTGATTTGTTCATGGAGTTTGTTTAATGTTTTGATATATCTTCATTATGGTTTTACCTCGGCCAATACAATGTCAACTATCTGCTGCGAAACTTTCTCCCACGTCAGGTTCTCCATATATCGTTTCGCGTTGTCGCCTATCTGCGCGGTCAGATCTTTATCGTGGTAACATTTGCTGATCAGTGATGCTAAAGTGTTAAAGTCGCCCGGTTCAAAAAGTAAACCTGTTTTTCCATTATCAATCACATCCTTCTGGCCGCAGCAATTGGTAGTGATACAACATTTTCCGGCCCCCATAGCCTGCAGCAAGCTTAGCGGTTGCCCTTCAAAATAACTGGGCAGCACAAACAATGATGCCGACGCTAAAAATTTAGCTTCATCCTCGGGCGCAAAACGGCTTATTGATGTTACAAATGGCCTTAATTGTTCGGGCCACGAATCCATCACATCCTTTTCTTCGGCGCCGGTACCAATCAGCAGGTAATTGATATTTAACCCCTGGCCATGCAGCAGTTCGGCAGCCTGTACTAACGTTTTAATACCCTTACGTAATTGCCAGGTAGCGTTAAAGAGTACTCTAAATTTATCCCTTGGTGCCTCTGGTGTATCAGTAACGGCATTTATCCCATTCTTAAAAACAACAATATCGCTTTCTTTTCTGCCGTAATGTTTCATTACGTAAGCTTTATCGTCGGTATTGCTTAAAAATAGCTTAGTAGCTTTTCTTAAACCTTTTTCGCCTCCGCGTAAACGCCACAATGGATATAATATCTTTGTTTTCAGGCTTATCTTATCAGCCAGCGGCGAAGGCACCGAACCATCTACCTGTGCTTCAAAGTAACGGCGCTCAATACCGTGGCTCTCGATAAAACAAGGTATACCGCGGCCAACAAAATAACCCGAAGCAGGCTCATGCACAATGAACGCCTTTGGCTTAATTTTAAGTCGTTTATAATACTGGTAGGCCTTACGCGGAATAAGCGCCGGATGCTTTACCGGCCCAATCTCGGCCGGGCCAATATGAATAAACGTATAGCCTGCTTTCTCAAAAGCTTTTTGCCAGTGATATTCGATCCTGCCCATCCCGCTTTGCGATGACACATTGACCTCCGAAACATGTACTATAATGTTATCTTTCATTCGTCAGGTTAAATTATTACCTCGCCGGTGCCGGATAGCGGTTGAACATAAAATATATGGCAAAATAAAAATGCAGCCATATAAAAGCCACCCTGCCCCAAACCCCCCTGAATTTATATCGCACCGCGTCTTTAAAAAGCGCCCGTACCGCGTTATAAACCATATGCAAAAAATACCGCGTGCTTAACTTTCTGGCCATCTCGGGGTGCTTGTTCAAAAAGTATAACAGCGATTTAAATCTTTTCATGGTAATCTCCACTACCTTTTGCTGCATACGCCACGGATGTATTACAAAAGCGGCTTTAACAAAAACTATCGGGATCTGCTTTTTCTTTAAGCGCAGGTCCAGATCTACATCTTCCATAGCTGCGTACGGGAAATCTTCGTCAAATCCCTCCAGTGTATTTAAAAACAAGTCGGCATCAATTACAAAATTGCAGGCCCATAAATAGCCGCCATCTTCATTAACCGGCGACTCTTCAATAAAACTTTGCTGGGGCCGGTCAACCGTTATTCGGCCTTCAAACACCAGTACATCACTATTAGCTTCCATTGCTGCCCGGTATGCTTTCAAAATATTTGCATCGGGCAGGCAATCATCATCAATAAAAAGCAGCCATTTGCCTTTGGCCATTTTGGCACCGTTGTTACGGTTGGCAGCCGGGCCACTTTTGGGCCCTTCCACCCATCTGGCCCAGGGGTATTTTTCGGCGATAAGGGTCCTGGCTAAATTATGCTTGCTATCGTCGGTAACAATCAGTTCGTAGTCAAACCCGGCCAGTTGCTTTTCGGGCGAAAGCAGATCAAGGCAATTCACCAAAAGATCATTGCGGTTACAGGTTGGTACGATGATCGATATCAGCATAATCTCAATCAATAAGTTTTGTTATCATGTTTACATATTGCTGCTTCAATTTATCCCACGAGTATATATTGTAGCTTGCCTCAATACGGTCTTGTTTACTGAACTGTTGCTTATACGCTAATATTGCCGATGATAATGCACCGTCGGTCTTCATATCCACATATTCGCCATATTTGCCCAGCACTTCGCGCGCGTTAACATAATCATTAACAAAGCATGGCAAACCATAGCTCAGGGCTTCAATGATCACCCGGCCAAAGCCTTCCACCAGCGATCCAAGCGCGAAGTAATCAGATACAGCGTAATACTTTTTCACCTCATCGGGCAATACGTTGGCAATAATATGCCGGCCCTTCAATTTATCGGCAGCCAGCTCTTTTATTTCCTGTGTCTGCTGCTCGTATTGGCCTAATATCACTAAAAAATAGTCAGCAGGGAGTTTGGCTATCTCGTTAACTATATAATCCATCCGCTTATGATACTTGTTGATGGCGCCTACTGCCAGGATGATCTTCTTCTGCGGGTCAAGTCCCAGGGCCTTTCTCCGGGCATCTCTTTCGCCAACAGCCTGCAAACGTTGGTTCACATCTATCTTAAAGCCATAAGGCAGCAGGGTTTGCTTTTCGGGCGGCGTTCCACCGTCCAGCCCCTGTTTTTCGTATATCTGTAACAATTGTTGTACATGATCTTCGGTTTTATATGGCGGCCCGTTAGGTGAGCCGTTAGAGAACAACAATTTATATTTAAACTTCAAAAACCTGCGCAAATGAAACAGGAAGGTCCCCAATACAAAATCGCTGTAGTAGATCACCTTCGGTTTGTAGCGGATAAGGCTGGGCAGCATGCCGATTAAAAACGTGAGTTGCTCTACCCAGTATTTTTCGTGCCCGGTAATCCTGGCCAGCCGCCGCGCCAGTTTAGTGTTGCGTTGCACACAGGGTATGGTAAGTTCGTGTTTTGACGAAGCACCCGCGCCCTTAAGCAAATATAACTCAAACTCTGGCGACGAACTCAGCTCGTTAAAACACTCGATAGTAAACGTTTCATACCCCCGGTTGATGTGTCCAACCCCGGTGCATATCATAAAAACGTTCGGTTTAGTTTTGCTCATCTTATTGATCTGTTGCCTACCGCTTTTTTATCGTTTGATCATCCGTTTCAACCGCGACAAGCTTCTGCGGATGCTGTGTACACTGGTTTTGTTTTTATCTTTTAGCTGGGCCTCCAGTACTTGCTTTTCCTCGTTGGTTAACAGGTCCATAAACAAGCGGTCAACCGGCCGGGCAATATCAAAATTACATCCGGCCCAATGGATGATGTATGGTTTTTTATCTTCGTCTTTCCAAAAACGTTCAAAATTATCATCGGTATAATTTCCGGCCCAGGTAGATTCCATCCTGAACGGCGGCAGCGTAAGGTTATTTACCTCGATACCCGACAGGTGGATCAGCAAATTCAGAGCCACCTGGTCATAGGTCCTTGAGTTTAAGCAAATCTCTTTTACCGATGGGTTACTTTCTATAAGTGCCTTTAATCCGGCGAAATCAAACAGCTGCACATCGCAGGCGTATTGCCCGGCGTTAAAAACATTTTTCTCCCAAAGGGTGCTTTTCTCTTTAAATAATTCCAAGGTATAAGCCACATAAGTATGCTCGGGGTGCAACCAGTGGCCGCAGGATGTTACAAAGCCGCTGGCATTGCTCAACACCTTTTCGGGATCGCGCAAAAATACCACATCCGAGTCTACATACTGATAATTAGTGGTAAGCAGGCACTGATACTTGCGCATCATCTTGTGCGAGCCGGCCGCGTCGAGGTATGATATCACCTCCGGCATTTCCCACCAGATGCAATTTTCGGGAAGATCGAATTTGTTATCATCGTAAGGTATTACCCATACCGGCAGGTTACAACCAACTGCCCGTAATGACCTTATCATAGCCAGAAAACGCACTTCGCTGTTTTTATTTGCCAGCGAAACAATTTTTTCAAGTTTCATATGTCAACTGTTCTAACCCTTACAAGGCTTTGCTTCAGGGCTAAGAAATATTTTTCGAAATAGTTATAAGATAGATAAACAATTACAGCAAGTACCCCAAAGCACACAATTATTCCGGGCTGGCCCTTCAGGCATTCTGGAACGGTGAACCCGTTCGATAATATTTTTTTTCTGATGGACATGCCCTGTATCAAATTATTTAGCTTTTAAGTGCCACATCCAACCATTCTGCCACATTTTGTGCCTTACCGGCCCGGTATAATGCCGCATGGCAATTTCATCCGGGTGGTATTTGGTCGCAAAATCGAACTGGTCCGACGCATCGACAATAAATTGCCTTGGATCAAGAATGTTGGCACCCTGTTTTCTGAAAGCATACTCAAAGGATGACTGTTCCGAAAAGTAATGATACTTGCCTTTCAAACTCTCCAGGTATTCAAATACATCGGCCACCTTAAACGAACCGTCAAGGATCAGCAAGCCCGAATTTAAAGGATATATGGATGTTGTTTTGTTTTTTAAATAATTGGCGGCATTGCTGCCCCACATGGTATCAGGTGCATACCATAAGCCTTTTGCTAATAAACCACTTTCCAGGTAACTGGTGAAATTTTTATAGAACAGGATATCCGAATCGAGATAGACGGTTTGCCGCTGGTACGGGTGGCTCAATATCACATTCAGTTTTTTAGCTAAATGACATTCTTTCAGATAGTCGGCCAATAACTGATTATCCCTGATATAGCTTCCTTCGCCCCAATCGGCTGTTTGTACAAAGGGGAATTTGTTTTTGAATACCTGCTTTTGCTCCTGGGTGTACGACCCATCGGAGTATATGGTCCATTTTACAGGCGTACCTGCATAAACCAAAAATGAGATTATCGATAATACCTGGTCCTCAAAACTACCGGCGCCCGAAAAACTGATGATATCCAGATCAACAGATTTTGGGTTTGACATTGCCGGGACATCTATACTGCCAATGCTTTTACCGAATGACTGTTTGTTCCGATCAGCCTTGCGTTGACACAGCGCTTTGGTTATGCCGCCCTGGTATTTGATCTTCTTCTTCATTTATTTACGGCCTCCAGATATATTTTTTCAACTTGCCGTGATATTCCTTCCCACGACAGATCATTCAATACCACGTCGCGGTTCACCGGCATAAGCTTTCCATCGGTAAGCAGTTGCACCGTTTCGGTAAAATGCATTATCCAGTCGGCTTCGTTAACACCGGCCTTGATCACCCATGGATATTTCTTACCATACTCGTTAACTTCGCCAACCTCCGAACACAATACAGGTAAGTTGGCAGCCAAATATTCGGCAAACTTTATCGGGAAACGGCTTTCGTTAAAGTCTGTTTTCATTAAAGGCAGAAGCCCAAGGTCGATGGCCGCCGCAAAATACCGGGTATCTGCGGGTGTAAGGCTGCCCAGGTAATCCAGGTTATTTTTAACCTGATCTGATAGCCCATCCATAATATCAACGCTGGGTCCGCACAATGCAAAACGGATATTGACTCCTTTGCTTAAGCATAGCTCAAAAGCTTTAAATGCCCAATGCAACTCAAAACCCGTGCGCCCCATAAAACCTACATATATCGCATCCTTTTGCAAACCAAGTTTTTCTCTTGCAGCCTTTTTTTCGGGCACTTCATATTCCCAAAAACCATTGGGGAAAATATCCACCTGCCTGGCGCCACGCTCAAGGGCCAATGTTTTAAGCAGGTTGCTGCAAACCGTCATATGCTTGCTAATGGCCGGTATCCTGCGCTCAAAGTAACCTTTTAATTTATAGTCCCAGGCTGCTTTAAAATTCTTCTTCTCCTTATCGCGTTCGGCATCTACCCACAAGTCGTCCCAGTCAAAGAAGCTGATGCGGGCTTTCTTTCTGAAGTTGAATTTCCAGGGCAGGTAAACCGATAAGAACGGTTGGAACACATGCACGATATCGCATTCGGGATAATGTTCAAATATGCGGTTGAATGAAGTTACCGGATGGTTAATAGTACCAAAAAGCGATTTACCTTTCGCGCTTTTGGCAATATGATAAATCACCCCATCGCGGTTCTCTTGCCGTGCCACAGGTGCATCGTTATTATCAACACTGTAAACATGCACGCTATGCCCCATATTTACCAGGCCCATGGCGATATTGTGCCACCTGAAATAAGTACCCAGGGTGGAACAATCGCCGGTTATGTAGGCTATTTTTAGCGGGGAATTACTCATCTATATGGCAAGTATCGGTGTATTAAAGTTTCTTTATCAAATCAAAGTTATTCTGGGCATATTCGGCTATCTGGTCTAGTATCGCCTCGGCTTTTAGTTGCGGTTTCCACCCCCATTCTTTGGTGGCCAACGAGTGGTCGGTAACATACAACGGGATATCAAAACTACGGTTCTCGGTAATACTGTTAATTATCTTATCGTTACCAAATCGTTGTTTGCAATAAGCATCCAGTTGGGCAAGGCTGTAAGTGTTCTCAACGCCGCCGCCCAGGTTCACCAGCCTGCTTACTTTTTTACCAGGTTCGTCAACCTGCATTTTTATCATGCTGAACAGATCATGCGGGTGGAAAAAGTCGCGTGCCTGTTTGCCCTTGCCACCAAAACCGATGTACGACAATGGCTTATCCAACAAATATTGATAGATCCAGAATGAAAAGATCCCCTGATCAATTTTACCGAACTGCCCCGGGCCGGCAATTACACCGCAACGGTCAATCCATACCGGGAAACCGAAGGTATAATGATATTCCAACGCCAGCACTTCAGAAGCCAGTTTGGTTGATCCATATAACGAA
>Ga0157373_10000033_pt1 | contig 124744 bp, 116 predicted proteins | sample C65metaG_FD_113460 | JGI IMG/M metagenome (GOLD analysis project Ga0157373, IMG submission 113460) | Corn rhizosphere microbial communities from Kellogg Biological Station, Michigan, USA - C6-5 metaG | ecosystem: Host-associated > Plants > Roots > Rhizosphere > Soil | place: USA: Michigan...
ACACACTGATAACTCTCCATTTACATTATCAGCTTTTTTGAACCATTGTCAGTTTTTTCTTTGCCAGGACAGCATTTCCTCAATTTAACCCCAATTTTGCATTCCATTTTTGCAGAGTTTTTAGTTTTCAGCACCTTTTTCTGGCACTTTTACTCGATGATCTATCAAAAATATTTCCAAGCCTGCGCTGAGCCTGACAGATGTTTTTTTCTCTCTTATATATACATATATAAAAAAATAAACCCGACAGGTTTTAAAACCTTTCGGGTTGTATCAATACTTTAATTTATATTTTAATCGAAACGAATCGCTTTTACTGGAGATATTTTGGTTATTATGTATGATGGTATTAATAATACCAAAAAACAAATAGCAATAGTTAGTAAATTCAATAAAAGTATATAAATCCAATTTAGATAAACTGGAGCTTGATTTACATAGTAATTTTCAGGATTAAGCTGAATTATTCCAAAGTGCTGCTGGATTAATAAAATTGAAATCCCAATTAAATTTCCCCAGAATAATCCGCGAAGGATTAAATAGAATGCATTGTAAAGAAATATTTTGCGAACTGTCCAATTATTTGCTCCCATCGATTTTAAAATTCCAATCATTTGAGTTCTCTCTAGAATAAGTACTAATAAAGCAACAACCATATTGATTGTAGCAACTAGAATCATTACTGCCAAGATGATTACGATATTGAAATCAAACAACTGAAGCCAATCAAAAATATAACTATACTTTTCTATAATGGTTTTGGTATCTAGATTCGAAGACGTCTGCTCATAAATCTGATCACCTGCAGATTTTATATCGTTAAAGTCTTTTACAAAAACTTCAAATGCTCCAATTTGATCCTCATTCCATTTATTGATTCTCTGAATATGACGAATATCTCCTATTATATATGTTGCATCGAAATCCTGGAATCCTGAATTAAATATGGCTGCGATTTTGAATCGACGACTATTAGGCAGTTTTCCTTGCTCTTCTTTAATAAAGAATGTATTGAATTGATCTCCTACTTTTAAATTTAATCGATCTGCCAGAAATCTAGAAATAATAACATCTTCATTTAATACTTTTGAAAAATCAGGAAGTTTTCCTTCTACAATGTATTCATTAATATTATTCCAATCATAATCGGCACCTACTCCTTTAAACACAATTCCTTCAAATGCATTTTCAGTTCGAATAATTCCTGCCTTACTTGCTATTGCCTGAATATGGCTAACTTCTGGAACTGATTTAAAATTTGGATAAAAATCTTGTTTCTTTGAAATTGGAATTATAGTAACTTCAGAATTATTATTATCATAATTAGAAATTATAATCTGTCCGTTAAATGCCGAAACTTTATCACGGATTTTCTTCTGCAATCCTATCCCAGTTGCAACCGAAACAATCATCATAATAATTCCTATTGCAATTGCAGAAATAGCAATTTTTATTATGGGCGCCGAAATACTGCTTTTGTAGTTTTTGGCAGTAATAAGTCTTGTGGCTATAAAATATTCTAAATTCAAATTACAAATGTTTCTTTAATTATTACAACTATTCCTTTTTCAAAAGTACATCTTAAAAAGAGAAAACTAGATTTTCTTGAACACAATTACCATTTTTTTTAATTCTACTACAACGGAATTTTCTTTTTCATCTCTTCTACTATATTAAATGCTGCTGGACAAATTTCAACGTTTTTTAATGTTAAGTGAGATATTTGATGAAACTTATTTCTATCAGTATGTGGAAATTCTCTACAGGCTTTTGGGCGAACATCATAAATCATACAATAGTTTTCGCTATCCAGAAAAGTACAAGGAACGCTTTGTAAAACATAATCTTTGTCTTCATCAATTCGAAGATATTGCTCAATAAACTGCTGTGGCTTTTGTCTTAAGTGTTTTGAGATACGCTCAATGTCAGCCAAAGTAAATAATGGACCTGTTGTTTTACAACAATTAGCGCATTTCAAACAATCGGTTCTTTTAAATTCTGCATTGTGCAAATCCTGCATAATGTAATCTAAATTCTTCGGCTGTTTCTTTTTGAGCTTATCGAAATACTTTTTATTCTCGATATGCTTATCTTTGGCTAACTTACTTAAGTTATTTAAAATCTGTTTCAAGTTTAGAATTTAAAGTTGATATGCAAAATTAAACAACTTTAAACTTGAAACCTTAAACTTTGAAATAAAAACAATGAAAGATCTTTTTGGAAAAGCGATATTTGATTTCTATACCAATAATTCGCCTGAAGATATTATTACAGAAACTTCGATTTCTGAAGAAGATGAAATGAGCATTGAATATCTTTTTCGCTCTTATAATGAAATGCCATTAATTGAACAAAAAGCACTCCAGCTGGCAAAAGGAAAAACACTCGATGTGGGTTGCGGCGCAGGAAGCCATGCTCTCTCATTACAAAATGAACGTAATCTAGATGTAACTGCTATCGATATTTCGGAAAAAGCAATCGAAACTTGTCTTCTTAGAGGAATTAAAAATGCTAAAGTTGAAAACATTTTAGATTTTGAAGGTGAAAAATTTGATACCATTTTACTTCTAATGAACGGAACTGGAATTTTTGGTAAATTAAAGGACTGCAATAAATATCTTGGAAAATTAAAATCGCTTCTAAATCCTGGCGGACAAATTTTAATTGACAGCTCCGATATCATTTATATGTTTGATGAGGATGAAGATGGCGGCAAATGGATACCTTCTGAAAATGATTATTATGGAGAACTTGTTTTTAATTTAAGTTACAAAAACGAAAAAGAAGAAGCTTTTAATTGGTTATATTTAGATTATAATACACTTCAAAATGCTGCGATTGCGAATGGATTAAATTGTGAGCTGATTCTCGAAGGTGAACATTACGATTATTTAGCTAAACTTTCTATTTAAAAAATAAACCAATTAAAATATGACCGAATTAGATTTAGAAAAATTAAAATATCCGATTGGAAAATTTATAGCTCCTAATGATTACTCTGTAACATATCTTTCAGAAAAAATTGAAGAAATAGAAAGTTTCCCAAAGAGATTAGAAAATGAAACACTTCATTTAACCGACGAACAATTAGACACGCCATATCGTCCAGACGGATGGACAGTGAGACAAGTTATACATCATTGTGCAGAAAGTCATATGAATTGTTACATTCGAATTAAATGGGCTTTAACAGAAAACAATCCAGTGATTAAAGCTTATGATGAAGTTCTTTGGTCTGAATTGAATGACAATCTAACGATGCCAATACAGCCAACACTTGATTTATTGAAAGGACTTCATTTTAGATTAGCTTATATAATGAAAAATTTATCAGAATCTGATTTGGAGAAAACTTTTGTTCATCCTTCAGATAATTCAGAAAATAAAATCAAAAAGATTATCGCATCATATGCTTGGCATGGGAATCATCATTTAGCACATATTACTAGTTTAAAAAAATATAAAAACTGGAATTAACAAAATGTATATCATTTATACATTTGTTTACTTCATGTATACAAAAAAGCCTCTTCAAATAAAGAGGCTTTTTTTGTTATGGTATATTTAAATATTTATGTGTTTGTAATGAAACTCTCCATTTCGGATTATTCATAACATAGTCAACAATAAGAGGAGTCATTTCCTCTTTTTTACTCCATTCTGGCTGAAGGAATAGGATTGCATCATCATTTACTAATTCTGCCTGCTCTTCCGCAAAGATAAAATCGTGCTTATTATAAATAATCACCTTTAATTCATGAGCGTTGTCATACACAGTCTGAGTTGGTAATTTATTCTTTTTCGGAGAAAGACAGATCCAATCCCATGTTCCAGATAATTCAAAAGCGCCTGAAGTTTCTATATGAACTTTTAAGTTTTTTTCTTTTAAGCGTTCTGTCAAAAGCGTCATATCCCAAGATAAAGGCTCACCTCCAGTTACAACAACCGTATCAGCATATTTTGCTGCATTTTCAACAATTAAATCAATACTTGTTGGCGGATGAATTGCTGCATTCCAGCTTTCTTTTACATCACACCAATGACATCCCACATCACATCCTCCAATTCTAATAAAATAAGCAGCTCTGCCTGTATGCGCGCCTTCACCTTGAATGGTATAAAATTCCTCCATCAAAGGAAGCATTGCTCCTTTATTTACTTCTAATTGTATTTCTTTTGGTAACATTTTATTATTTTAAGAATGCAAAGATAGTCAATAATATACGGAACAAAAAAAACCGATAGTTTATTGAACTATCGGTTTTCTATTTATTTTAAAAAATCTAGATTATTTTAAAGATTTTATTGATTGTGCAGCGTAAGTATTTGCTGGATCTAAAACTAAAGTTTTATTAAAATACTCCAAAGCTTTTACTTTATCAGTATTTGCATAAGCAGCTCCGATTGCATTGTAAGCCTCAACGATTTTTTTAGCCGTTGCAGGTTTAGCCACTTCCTCTGCACCTTTTGCTGTAATTTTAGTTACGTATTCTTCATAGTTTTTGATAATCAAATCATCTTTGTCTAATGCACTATTGATTCTTCCTTTGTACAAATAAGCCTCATCGTATGTTGGAGACGCTTCAAGAACTTTATCAAACGTAGCATTTGCTTTTTCTAAAGCAACTTTATCACGGCTTTCTAGAGGTTTACCAGCATTACCATAGTAAACAGAAATTCCATAATAAACAGCATCATCCAAATAATTTTTAGATTCTTTATTATTTGCTCCCAGTTCAAAAATAGATGCTGCTTGATTATATTGTTTTTTACCAAACAATTCTTTTCCAAAATCAGCAAATTCCTCAACTACTAAAGGCTCTAATTCAATTGCTTTTTTAATATCAGCTAAACCTGCATCAAACGCAGCTTGATCAATTGTACCATCTGCAGCAGTTCCTTTTTTAATTTTTGCTAACCCTAAATAATAGTAATCTCTTCCAATTACTTTATTTCCTGGAGCTTTAATGAAATCCTCGATAGATTTAATAGCTACATCAACGTTACCATTTTCGTAAGCAGCATATCCTAAATATCTGTAAATTCTAGGATTAACTTTATCTTGTGCAATCATTTTGTTTGCAACAGTTTCTAACTGTTTGTAATCTTTCACTAAGATCAAGAAATCTGCATGACGCATTTTAGAATCTAGAGAATAATCAGTTAAACTTAAATATTTCTCGTAGTTTGTAATTGCATTTTGCAAATTAACTTTAGCAGTAGAAGGTTTGTTTCTTGCCCATTTGTAATATGTTTCAGCAAGTTCTCTGTAAACTGGTCCGTAATTAGCATCTAATGCAATAACTTCATTGAAAGATTTAATTGCCTCATCATATGATTTAGCACCTTTTAATAAAACTCCTAACTGCATTTTTGCTCTTAGTAAAGTATTGTCAGCTGTAAAAGCATCACGATAAGCTTTATAAGCATCATTTTGATTATTAGATCCATAATATGCATCACCAATAGCTAAAAGTGCTTGAGCATTTTGAGGATCAACTAGTAAAGCACGTTTTAAAACGTCAACAGCACTTTTATAATCAGGATTATCAGAATTCATGTAAGCTCTAGCGATATAAATAAACTCATTTACATCCTTTTTCTTCATGTCTTTAGTTGCTAAAGCAAAATTAGCCTGAGCTGCAGCTGCATTTTTAGCATCTAAATCTAATTGTCCTAAACCAATGTAGTTTAAGTTTTTCTTATCCGAAGCTTGTAATCCATTATTATAATAGATTTTAGCAGAGTCTACAACAGATTGATTTAAATAAACATTCCCTAAAACAAAATTTGCTTCACCATCTGAAGGTTTAGATTTGATGATTGATTTAAGGATTGTTTTTGCCTTATCAAATTGTTCTGCATCAATCGCTTTTTTTGCTTGGTTGATGTCTTGCGCTGTTGCCGCAGTCGCCGAAGCTACTAATGCAAGACTAAAAATTTTAAATTTATTCATCTTTATTGTAATTAATTTATTCGTTATCTTTTATAATTTCATTCCTTATTTTAAGTTTACGCCCAGGAGTCTTGTATGGCAATAATCCTGACTTCAAAACTATACGTTGACCAATATCTCCGGCTACGAATGAAGCAAATCCCATTCCTAAACCTGAATAGCCTTGACAATTGATAATAAACAAATCACGTGCCAAAGGATATTTCCCTAATGCTAAGTCATCTTGAGTCGGACTATAATATTTATCACTATTTAATCCTTTTACACTTAAAACATTTATTTTCTTGATGACCTCCGTCATATCAGGTGTCGGCTGATACAACCAGTTAACACCAATAACACCCACCATTCCCTCATTCTCAGAAACAAATTTGATTACTTCATTATTTGTTTTAAAAGAAAAAACTCCTGTCTTAGGAACTTCATTAACTTTCGCTAATTCTTTCATATAGCGAACTGTACTTGAATTAGGATTATCAAAAACTAATCCCTTGATTTTAGAATCTGGCTTTCCTTGTATAAAATCGATTACACTTTTCAACGCAATTAGTGTATCATTATTGTTTTTGCTGGAAATAAATGCAATCGCATCGTGCGCAAAAGGTGTGACACGCGGATTAATTTTGCTTTTTTCAAAACGAGCTTTTTCTTCTGTTGTTAAATCTCTGGTCGTTATCGCGACTTTAGCTTTTTGATTCAACAAATCATTTATTACTTCTGCTTCTGACTTTGGTTTAACTGTAATTTTTGCCTCATAGTAAGTGCCTTCAAAAACAGCCACCTGATCGTCTACTATTTGTTTAACTGTTTCATCGACAGCAACATCAAGCGATCCTTTTAAAATGGTTTCTTTTTCAGCTTCACTCTTGTTTTTTTGGTTACACATGGCAAACAAAAAGACAAAAATAATCAAACCTAAAGCCTTACTATATTTCAACATAATTATTCTTCTTTTGAATTAATTAATCTTAAAAATCTTATTCCAGAGTATACAATCAATAATCCACCGAAAGCATATCTATATTTTGGCTCCATGTTAAGCGGCAGCTTTTTCCAAAACATAATCATTAAACCGAGTACAAGATAAATTAAAAAAAACAGTATTCCTAAAACAAGAAGAAATCGCTCTTTGAGCGATTTCTTCTGAATATTATTAAGCATATCTTTTAACATTATTCTGCAGATTGAATAGTAATAGGTAGAGAGTATAGTACCCTAACTTTTTTACCATTTTGCTCGCCAGGAGTCCATTTTGGACATTTTTTAAGAACACGAATTGCTTCTGCTCCTGTACCGTAACCGATATCCCTTAAAACTTTAATGTCGGTTAATGAACCGTCTTTTTCAACTACAAACGTAACGTAAACTTTACCTTTAAGACCTTCTTCTTCTGGAGTTTTGTAATTGTTTCCTACGAATTTGTAGAATTTATCAATTCCTCCTGGAAAATCTGGTTTTACTTCGATACCTGCTGTATTATATACAGTATTATCTTCTTGTACAACCTCTGATACTGGTCCTTTACCAACTGGTTCATCAACAGTTAAAACTGCATCTGGATCTCCTTTGATAGTTTCAGCACCAACTTTTTTGTCTTTCAAATCCACAATTTTTGGTGGATCTTCAGTAACTTCCTCTGCCTTCGCAACCACTGGTTTTACGAATTTCACTTGATCCACTTTAGGTGGAGGTGGCGGAGGTGGTGGTGTATTTGGTTTAATTTCCTCTTTTTTCTTTGGAGGTAATTTTACCGTTGCAATCTTAATATCGTTGTTTACTTCCTCTTCAGAAGAATCAGGTAAGAAACTTGCAATAAGAGGGGCAGCAACTGCGAAGCTAAAAATAAGTGAACCGATCACAAGTGCTTTCACAGTTGTTTTACCGTTCGATTTTCTCAGCTCGTATGCTCCATATATCTTATTACGTCCTTCGAATACGATATCAAGCCACTGATTTTTTATAATATCTAATTTCATATCTCTTGATTTTTAAGTTGATAAAACTTAAGATTGCTCTTATTTTTTATCTATCAATTTCGTTTCCTCTGGTGAAAACTCAGGAACAATAGCATAAGTATCTACTCCTGAAATTGCCATCTCATCCAATATATCAACCAAATTACGGTAATTTGATTTTTTAGTTGGTTTAATGATCACTATGATACCGTTTTTAGGTTTCCCTAAAGCAGCAGAATAAGCTAAAACATTCTTTTTTTGTTTTAATAATTCTCTACGAATACCATCTTTACCATAAGTTATGTCTTTTGGTCCTACTTTAGGACTAGCCAATAACCCCATGTAATAAACCATTTTATTGTCTCCACCTAACATTACTGTCATAGTACGATTTTCATCCACTTTGGTATCAACTTTCGGTTTATTAGGATCATCGTCTTTATCTGGCAACGACAAATCCATCGATTGTGGTTTTGACAACGAAGTGGTCAACATAAAGAATGTGATCAATAAGAATGCCAAATCCACCATAGCCGTTAAATCGACTTTAGAATTCTGCTTTTTGCTTCTTACTTTACCACCTTTACCACCGCCACCGTCGCCGGTATTTAATTCAGCCATTTTAGTGTATATTTTTTAATTAAAAGTCTTTTCCTCTCGTACCTGTAACTAAGTTAAAGGAATTGATTTTCTGATCTTGCAAAATATCCATAATTTTTTTAATTTTTGGATATTCTTCCTTAGCATCTCCTTTAATAGCAATCTGCAATTCTTTATCATCTAAATCAATTGTAGCTCTTCTAGAGATTAAAAGCCATTCTTTTAATTGATTATCTAATGAATCCAAAGGAATTCCAGGCTGATTTGCTTTGGTTCTGTCCGCCGCTTTCATGTCAATGATTTGCTTTAAACCTGTAACTGGCACACCAAAATCGTCCATTAATGCAAATTTGGCTTTATCTTCTTCAGAGAAAGTAATACCATATTTTGCACCAATTCCTTCAAGAGTTCTTTTACGAACCTCTCTACCTTTGATGTCAAAAAATACTTTTCCTTTTCCTACTGTAATAATCGCCAAATCTGTATCTGGCAATTTAGTTTGTACAGTAGATGCTGGAGTATCTACAGGAAGTGCTTCTGGCACTTTAGCAGTAGCGGTCAAAATAAAGAACGTTAGCAAAAGGAATGCAACATCACACATCGCAGTCATATCTGTCGATGTCGACTTTTTTTTCATTTTTATTTTAGCCATTATCTTTTTATTTTATTTTTTTTGATATAAATATCAAAAATTAATTATTGTCTTAAACTTCCTCTGAATTTTCTGTAAGTATTAACGATTGTAGTACCAGCCTCATCGATAGAGTAAGTTAAATCGTCAATTTTAGCAGTAAAGAAGTTGTAAGAAACAATTGCTAAGATAGAAGTAGAGATACCTGTTGCAGTGTTGATAAGTGCCTCAGAGATACCTGTTGCAAGAGCAGCTTGGTCAGGAGTACCAGCAGAAGCTAATGCACCAAACGCTTTAATCATACCAGATACAGTTCCTAATAACCCTCCTAATGTACCTAAAGATACTAAAGTAGAAATGATAGTCATGTTTTTCTCTAACATTGGCATTTCTAATGAAGTTGCCTCTTCGATTTCTTTGTGGATTACTTCTGAAGCTTCTTCGCTGTTGAATCCTTCTTTTTTAACATCTTGGTATTTTACCAAAGCAGATTTAATTGCGTTTGCAACTGAACCTTGTTGTTTGTCACATGAAGCGATAGCAGCTTCGATGTTTCCTTCTTTAATACTACCTTGAACACTTTTCATGAATTTGTCAAGATTAGTTTTTCCAGCAGCTTTACCGATAACAATAAATCTTTCAATAGAAAAAACAACAACCATTAAAAACATACCTAATAATACTGGTACGATGAAACCTCCTTTATATACTTGTCCTAATGTATTGATTGGATGTCCTGTTTCTGGATTACCTCCTTCGAAGTTAGCAGAATCCCCCATGATTACTTTCCAAATAAACACCCCTACTAAGATACACGCTACAATAATGATTCCTGTAATCATTCCTCCCCCATTTGAAGTGCTTTCTTTTTTAACTTTAACGTTTGCCATTTTTTTTAATTTTAATAGTTTTAAATAATTTTTATTTTTTAGTTATATTTAACTTGTAGAGGAGCAAATTTATACGTTTAGTTTAAATAAAAAAACTTTTTTTAATTTTATTGACCGAAATTTAACTTCAATTTAAAAAATATCTCATTAAATTGCCACCATCATTTTTTAGATAAAACAAAAAAAAGGTAGATAATTAGAAAAATTACAACGTTTTAGTAAATATTCAAAGATTCCATTGATATCTTCTTAAAAAGCTGCGAATTTTTTTTTTATTAAATTTTCAATAAAAAAAAGCTTTTTCTTACTAAAAAAAACCACAATAAAAATGCCCAAAAACAAAGCAATACTCATATAACCATCTAAATTACAAATAAAAACATGAATAGAAAAGATAATTTTATTGCTGCTATAAACACAGGGTACTCTTCGAAGGGAGACAGCATCATCCTTGGGGGCGCAATGCTTGACGGTGAGCCACTTGCAGAAGCGCATGTGAAAATTCCATTAAAAACTTTAAATCGCCACGGATTAATTGCTGGTGCAACCGGAACAGGAAAAACTAAAACAATCCAAGTTTTTTCTGAACAGCTTTCGAATGCTGGAATTCCCGTTTTAATGATGGATATTAAAGGTGATTTTAGCGGTATTGCTAAAGAAGGAAAAGAGGAAGGTTTTATTACAGAAAGACATGCAAAAATAAACATACCTTATAATGTAGCTTCATTTCCAGTTGAACTAATGTCGTTGTCTAAACAAAACGGAGTTCGTCTGCGTGCCACGGTTTCTGAATTTGGACCTGTTTTGTTTTCTAGAATATTAGATCTTAATGATACTCAAGCTGGAGTTGTAGCGGTTATATTTAAATATTGTGATGATAACCAAATGCCTTTATTAGATTTAAAAGACATAAAGAAAGTTATCAATTATATCACCGAAGAAGGCAAGGATGAAATTACTGCAAGTTATGGTAAAATTTCAACTGCAACTACTGGTACAATTCTCAGAAAAATAATTGAATTAGAACAACAAGGCGGTGACATATTTTTTGGCGAATTATCATTTGAAGCTGATGATTTAATGCGAATTGATGAGAATGGAAAAGGCTACGTAAATATCATCCGCTTGACGGATATTCAGGATAAGCCTAAATTATTTTCTACTTTTATGCTAAGTCTTTTGGCGGAAATTTATCAAAAAATGCCTGAAAAAGGAGATGCAGATCAGCCAGAATTAGTAATTTTTATTGATGAAGCACATTTAATTTTTAACGAAGCAAGTAAGGCTTTATTAGATCAAATTGAAACTATTGTAAAACTTATTCGTTCTAAAGGTGTTGGCGTATATTTTGTAACTCAAAATCCGATGGATGTTCCAAGCGGTGTTTTGGCTCAGTTAGGATTAAAGATTCAGCATGCGCTTAGGGCTTTCACGGCAAATGACCGCCAGGCGATTAAAAAAACAGCGGACAATTACCCAACTTCTGAATTTTATAAAACAGATGAATTACTGACAAGTCTCGGAATTGGAGAAGCTTTGGTTACAGCGCTCAACGAAAAAGGTGTTCCAACTCCGCTTGTTGCGACAATGATGCGTGCGCCACAAAGTCGTATGGATATTTTATCTTCTTCAGAAATTGATGAAATAAACAACAAATCGAAATTGGTTAAAAAGTACGCCGAAGAAATTGACAGAGAAAGTGCTTTTGAAATTCTGAACAAAAAAATAGCCGATGCTACTGAAGCAGCTTCTCAGCAAGAAGAGCAGGCACCAACAAGATCTTCAAAAACAGAACCTAGTACAGCAACTGTTGTTGGCAAATCGGTTTTAAAAGTTGTTACGAGTGCTACTTTTATAAGAGGCGTTTTTGGCGTTTTAAATAAAATCTTTAAGAAATAAACAACTCTTCAATAACAAAAATCAATATCAATTACAAAGTTAAAATTGTAATTGATATTGACATTTTCATTAAAAATTATTTAGATAATAAGTCCAAAATTTTATTTTCAACTTCTGTAGAATTCCAGATATTTTCGATGTTATCTAATTTTAAAACTTCTTCCATAATTCCGTTTTGGAAATCTCCAATTGCCAAAGCTTCTGCGTACGGACGATCACTAAAAGTTACACGGCTGTAAAGCGGAATCCATTTATCTGGATGTTTATCTGAAAATATCTTTTCTATTTTCTTTTGCAATAAGAATTTTTCATCTGCCGTTTTTGTGCTCATTTCCATGAAATTTCGGTATGAAAGTTCTGCAATTGCATCAGCATTTGGTTTACGGGAAATTTGATATTCGGTAAAGATCTTTTTCCAGTCGTCTCCAAATTTCTCTATCATTTCATTTAAAACCGTAATATCTTCAAAACCTGCGTTCATTCCTTGTCCGTAAAATGGAACAATTGCGTGGCAGGCATCTCCAATCAAAGCAATTTTATCTTCGTAAGTCCACGGAAAACATTTCATGGTTACCAAAGTACTGGTTGGATTTTTAAAGAAATCATTGGCCAGTTCTGGAATTACTTCAATCGAATCTGGGAAATTTTTCTCAAAAAAGTCTTCTACCATTTTTCGATCAACAAGTGATTCAAAAGAATTTTGACCTTCAAAAGGCATAAACAAAGTACAGGTAAAACTTCCGTCAAGATTAGGAAGCGCAATTAACATGTACTCACCTCTCGGCCAAATATGAAAAGAATTTTTGTCTAATTTATGTGTTCCGTCTGCATTTGCGGGAATGTTTAATTCTTTGTAACCCATGTTTAAAAATTCCTGCGAATAATTAAACATACTCTGACGCTGCATTCTGTGGCGGATTCTTGAAAAAGCACCATCTGCACCAAAAACCATATCAAATTTTCGTTCTTCCCACTCTCCTCTTTCGCTTTCGCCAATATGCAGAGTCGCGTCGCTTAAAGTAACATCCCAGACTTTCTGCTCAAAATGAAATTCGGCTCCAGCTTCTTCAGCAAGATCAATCATTTTTCGGTTTAGCTTTCCTCGGGAAATTGAGTATATAGATTCCCCTTCCTGCCCATAGTTCTGAAAATTCAGTTTGTCGACTAAGTGAATAGCACGTTTGTCCATCGGAATTGCAATTTCTCTTACCGAATCTCCAACACCAACTGCATCGAGCGCTTTCCAGCCTCGGTTGGACATTGCCAGATTAATTGAGCGACCAGAAAAATTAATTTTTCGAATATCAGGACTACGATCATAAACATGAACGGTGTGACCAGCTTTTTTAAGATAAATTGCCAGGAGTGATCCTACAAGTCCAGAACCTACAACTGCAATTTTTAGTGAAGTTTGCATCAGGGAAAATCTAATATATAAGAACGTAAAAATAAGTAATAATTACACATAAGCTTTAAAATAAACCAAATATTTGCCCATCAAGTCTAATATTTACTTGGGCATGTCCCTTCGGGTCGGGCTTTCGGCTATATCTTTTATTCCGTTTCTCTTCATAAAAGGATACCGCCTCTATCCCTCATGCGGCATCTGTTTTCATAACTAAATCATGTATTAATATATTTTATAGATTTCAAATGTCAATAAAAATCTTAATTAAAAATACTACTTTAGTATAATTAGAATTATTAAACAAAATATTGGCAAATCGAAAAAAATGAACCTCTACTCAGAACATTACGTAACTCAAAAAACGGAAAGGTTCGTTAATAAAATTTGGTGTCTGGACAACAGCATCGGCGAAAGCCTGATCGAAAACAAACTCGTTTTACCAAACGGCTGTTTTAATCTCGCCATTGTAAGCGGAAATGCAATAGAAGTTCATACGAGTAAAAAGAAATACGAGATGAACGAAGGCATCTACTTTTGTTCGCAAATGACCAATAAAGTTTTGGTCAATATCCAGCACAAAACTAAAGTTACAATTATACAGTTTCATGCCTGGACACTTTCGATGTTTCCGAAATATGATTTAAGCGATTTTACAGATTCTATTGTTCATATTAATAGCGAAGAATTACCTTTTAAAATTCATCCCTATTTAGATATTAAAACTTTGATAGATACAATTAATGTATATTTTGAAGAATTGACTTCTTCAAATCCAGAAAAAAATCTAGTTGAAAAAATATGTGAAATCATTAAACTTAATAACGAAGAAATTTCGGTTTCGGAAATTAGCAAAACATTAAATTTATCACAGCGATTACTGCAAATAAAATTTAAGACCGCAACTGGACTTACAATTAAAAAATACATTCAGATTTTGAAGTTCAGAAAATCGGTTGACCAAATGGTGAATTCTGATTTAGAAAAATTAAAACTAACTGATGTCGCGCTTTACAACAAATATTTTGACCAGTCGCATTTTATAAAAAAGTTTAAAGATGTCACCAAAACGACTCCAAAAACGTTCGATCCCGATTCGTATTTTCTTTCTCAAAAAAGATAAGTATTCGCATTTATACAATTTTGCAAATAATGATTGACTTACTTTTGCAAAATCAATCATCATTCATCAATCAAAATGAAAATCAATCACACTTTTTTTCAACTAAAAACTTTTTTAGTTGGAGTACTTCTCATCCAAATTCAAATCGCATTCTCGCAGGAAGAAAAAAGCTCGGCTTTGTACAAGACCATTATGTCAAAAGACAGTCTTCTTTTTAATATTGGCTTTAATACTTGCGACATTAAACAATTTGAGAACTTATACACGGACGATTTTGAGTTTTTTCACGACAAAGACAGTATTTCGGACAAGGCGCTATTTTTAAAAAACTTAAAAAATGGAATTTGTGCAACGCCCAGAAAATACAATTACCGCAGAGAATTAGTTGATGGAAGTACTGAAATTTATCCGCTTTACAAAAAAGGCGTTTTGTATGGCGCCATACAAATGGGCACGCATCGATTTTTTGAAAGCACTGCTGAAAAACCCGAAGAAGCAGGAAGCTTTGCCAAGTTTACTCATCTTTGGCTTTTAAAAAATAAAGAATGGAATTAGCCCGATCTCTGAGTTACAATCATCAAATGACGAGTTCTACAGTTAATAAAGCAGGCCTTTTTGACAATGTTGAAGAAACAGAAAAATGGCTTAAAGAAAATAATGTTCCAACTTTAGGAATCGGCATTATTACGGATGGTAAACTAAAACAGGTAAAAGTTTTTGGCGAACTTCAAAAAGGTGTTTCGGCACCTTACAATACGATTTGGAATGTCGCATCTTTAACTAAACCGGTTACGGCTGTTGTAACTTTAAATTTAGTAAGTTCTGGAAAATGGGATTTAGATGAACCTCTTTATAAATATTGGACAGATCCAGATATTGCAAAAGATCCCTATTTAAAATTATTGACGACTAGAATTGTTTTAAGTCATCAGACTGGTTTTCCGAATTGGAGGTCTTTTAATGATTCTAACAAACTGGATTTTAAATTTAAACCTGGAACTCAATATCAATATTCTGGAGAAGGTTTTGAGTATTTACGAAAAGCCTTGGAGAAAAAATTTCACAAAACATTAGATCAGCTGGCTTCAGAATTAATTTTTGAGCCGTTGAAAATGAATGACTCTCAACTTATTTGGAATGATAAAATCGATCTTTTGAGATATGCAATTAATTATGACAACAAAGGAAATGCCTATGAACCAACAAAAAATAAAACTGCCAGTGCCGCAGACGATTTACTAACAACTATTGAAGATTACGGAACATTTTTGTGCAGCGTTATGAACGGTGACGGTTTAAGCAAAAAAGTTTTTGAAGAAATGAAATCACATCAGGTTTCAACAAAAAAAGACAAATACTTTGGTCTGGGTTTTGAAATTTATGATTTAGGAAATGAAAACTATGCTTTATCGCATGGTGGTGCAGACAAAGGTGTTCAGACTATTTTTTTACTGTTGCCACAAACAAAACAAGGATTAGTAATTTTTACCAATGTTGATGACGGCTATAAAATTTATGAAGATATCGTTGTGCATTACCTAGGAAAAAATGGAAGAAAAATAGTCGATATCGAAACGAAATAAAGCCAATATAGACCGTATAAAGAGTAGCTTTTAGTCTATGCTCGAATTCGTTTTTTAAATTAAATGAAAAAAAATTGATTGATTGTGAAACCAAATCGAAAATCGCTCGTCTAACATTTTAAGACCTTACATTTATTTCAGTAAAAAATCGTAATTTCGACACAAAACACTGAATATCTAATGGTTAGCAGGTTTCAATCATCAATCAAAAATAAATCATTTATTTCAACCAATTATCAATCATTATGAAAAAATCAATCAAACTTATTGCACTCTTCGTAGTTTTTCAACTTTCAGCTTTGAGCACTTTTGCACAAGATAAAGCACAGCAAATTGAACAACTTTTAGCGAAATACAACGAATACGGACAATTAAACGGTTCTGCTCTTGTTGCCGTAAATGGAAAAGTAATCTTAAAAAAAGGTTTTGGTTTGGCGAATATGGAATGGAATGTTCCAAATCAGCCTGATACTAAATTCAGATTAGGTTCTATCAGCAAACAATTTACAGCGCTTTTAATAGTAAAATTGGCTGAAGAAGGGAAACTAAAATTAGATGTTCCAATCACAACTTATCTGCCAGATTATCCAAAAGAAAATGGTGGTAAAATTACAATTCATCACTTATTGACACACACGTCTGGAATTCCGAATTATACCAGTGCGCCAAACTTTTTTAAAGATAAAGCTCGAAATCCGTATACTCCAGAAGAATTCGTAAAAACGTTTTCAAGTCTGCCGCTTGAATTTACTCCTGGCGAAAAATTCAATTACAGCAATTCTGGTTATTTTCTATTGGGTTATATTATTGAAAAAATTTCAGGGAAAACATACGAACAATATTTACAGGAAATTATTTTTACGCCTTTAAAAATGGTTAATTCTGGTTATGACCACAGCGATGTCATTTTAAAAAACAGAGCGGCTGGTTACGAAAAACAGGGGAAAAAAATTGTAAACGCTGCATATCTTGACATGAGCATTCCGTATGCCGCTGGATCTTTGTACTCAACGGTAGAAGATTTGTATTTGTGGGATCAGGCGCTTTATACAAACAAACTGCTTTCAGAAAAATCCATAGAATCTTTATACAAACCATATATTAAAGCGTGGGGCGGTTTTTATGGATATGGATGGTCAACTTATGAAGCTCCGAATGGAGAAACCAGTAAATTGAATATTATTGAGCATGGAGGCGGTATTAACGGATTTAATACAATCATTTCTCGTATTCCTGCAGATAAGAATCTTGTAGTTTTATTAAACAATACAGGCGGAACCGTTTTAGGCGAAATGAACACTGCTATTCGTGCTATTTTATACAATCAGCCGTTTGATCAGCCTAAAAAATCGCTGGCATTAGATTTATTGGATATTTATAATGAAAAAGGCGCAGCGACTGGAACCGAAACTTATAAAAAACTGAAAAATGATCCTACATACGCTATTAAAGAAGGAGATATGAATCGAGTTGGATATCAATTATTACAAAACGGAAAGAAGAAAGAAGCAATCGAAATTTTTAAAATTAATGTAGAAACTTTCCCAAAATCAGGAAATGCTTTTGACAGTTTAGGTGAAGCTTATCTAGCAGATGGTGATAAAAAATTAGCTATCGCGAATTACAAAAAATCAGTCGAATTAGATCCTTCAAATGAAAACGGGAAAAAAGTATTAGATGAACTTTCAAAAAGTAAAACTAAATAACATTTAAAAAATCCTTTTAAAATTACCTCCGATAAAATAGATTCAAATCTTTTTTATCGGAGTTTTTTTGTTACAATTTCTAACATTCAAATTTGATGATTTAGCTTTAAAAATATTATTTTAGCCCTACCCATAATAACAATTTAACCTATGAAAAATTTTAAGAAACAAGGCTTTCTGGCTGTATTTTTATGTTTATTTATTTCTTTAAACTGTTTATCACAAAACAATTCGCAAGCTCCAGCAATGCCTTCACAGCAAAACAGAATTATAATTGATAAAATCGTCGAAGCAGCACATTATAAAAATTATGTGATTGATTTTTGTTTATCGAAAATAAACGAAACTTCGGCAAAAGAAGGCTGGAATGACCAAAAAACAATGGAGATTAGTCAAAGCATTAATTATAAAAATTTCAGGGATGCGATTTACAACAGTTTCGTTGTTTTTGATGAAGTAGAACTGGAAACTTTATTAAAAGCGTATGAAAAAGACACCGCTTACCAGACTAAAAATGTAATGACTAATAATAAAGTGCTTATTAATAATCTGAATATTTTTGCTGCTGATATTGTGAAGGGGAAGTATATTTCTAAATAAAAAGGTGCTAAGGGTCTAAGATGCTAAGATTCTAAGTTTTTGTACTCTTTGTCAAAGTTTTAAACTTTGACTCAAAGATTCAATTTTAAGTTGCCTTCTCATTTTTGTCATTTCGACGAAGGAGACTCGAGCGTTAGTGACTGGCGGAGCAAATCTCCGCGAGAAGCTCTACAAAGATTAAACTCTCTTTGCGGAGTTACTTACGGAGATTTCTCCTTCGTCGAAATGACAATATTGTGGTTATTTTGTTTAATACAAATTTCTTCAAAATCTTGGTTTTAAACTTTTACAAAGAGTCAAAAAACCTGAAACCTGAAACCTGAAACAAAACTATCCCTTCGGTTTAAAAACCAACTTTGTTGAAGTTTTTATAATCTCTTCTTTATTCAATTTCATTTTTCTGAATTTTCCAGCGTTGTACATTTCGGCTTGGTCATCGTAATGTTTACTAAACGGATTTCCAGATTGTCCCGTAGGCAGAATACTCCAGCTGTTTTCGACATCAGAGAAATCTACAATTCTTCTGGTTGAAGGTCCGCCTTTTGTATAATATTTTCCTTCGTCGTTAAATCCGAAAAACAAATTATTGATTACCTCATTTGAACCTGGCGAATTAAATGGTCCGACATTAAATAATCTTCGAAGTGCCGCCACTTTTCCTAAAGGATGTTCGTGCTCAACGGTATGTACTTCTTCCCATTTCCAATTAGAAACAGTATTTCCTAATTGATTTTGTAATGATATAATTGCATCGTGAAAAGATTTTGAAACAATTTGTTTTCTAGTTTCTTTTACATTTTTAGTTTTAATATTATCCCACCAAACCGAATTTTCATTTTTAATTTGATTGGCAATAACTTGTTTCCCAACAGAAATTCCTAAAAAGAGATTGAAGTTTTCCTCCCCCATTTCATCTTCAAAAGTATTTTTTAGATATAAATAAATCCATTTATTATAAATCGTTGGCGCAGTATCCTCTAAATTGTTGGTTCCTTTCCATGATTTTAAAACCTTTATGGCTTCTTTTTCTGTTGCTGAAATTGTGTTAAGATCGATGTTAGAAATCAAATTCTTAACCACATCAACGGCAACATCAGAAGTATTGTCATAAATCATTTTACTCACTGCTTCTTTATCCCAATCGGATTTTGCATCCATTAATCCTGCAATTCTTTTTGCACGATCTTCAGGCAGGTAATATCCTGGATACAAATATCCATTATCTATAGCTTCAGGCTGATTATTAGCAGAATAAACATAACCCCATTTCGGATTTTCTGATGACGGGTTTTTATCAAAATCTAGATATTCGGTAATATCATGATTTCCGCTCGATCCATCTAAAATCAAATGCGTATTTACACCTTCTTTGTGTTTATACAATTTTCCTGTTGCCCACCAAGCCACATTTCCTTTAGCATCTCCATACATTACATTAAGTCCCGGCGCCGCGACAAGTTTTACGGCATTTTTAAATTCGTCCTTACTCTTCGCATGCGAAAGTCCGTAAACTGCATCTAGAATCTGAATTGGCTGATGGGTGTAAGTCCACAACATTGCAATTGGAGTTTTCTTTTCCAAACGTTCCAAAAAATCATTCATAATTGGTCCGTGTCGGCTTGATTTAATTGTCAAGACCACATATGAAGTATCTTTAACTTTGATTACTTTTTTTCTGGTCTCATAAGCTGCAAAACCACTAGGTGTTTGATATTGAGTGGGATCTCCAGCTTTATTCTTTTCTTTATAAAAATCGATGTCATCATTTTCGAACATTGTTAAACCGTAAGCGTAATCACGATTGTGTGCCAGTAACGGAAATGGAGTTCCCGCAAGATAACAACCATATAATTCATGTTTTGGTGTTACAATATGAGCTTCGTACCAAGTTGCAGGCTGCGAAAATCCAATATGCGGATCATTTGCAAAAATCACTTTCCCACTTTTAGATTTATGAGGCCCAACAACCCAGCTGTTGCTCCCTATAAATGGTGGAATTGGCGATTGATCCAGCATTGCTGTAACCGATTTTGCAATCTCTGAATATTCTTCTGTATTTTCTTTAGAAATTTTAATTTGGGTAGTATTAAACTCACCTTCAATTCCTAAATCTTTTAAATATTCGGCACCATATTTATTCTTAATATCTGTCAATAAAGGATCTGTTTTTTGCGCCATCGCAAAACTGAAGGACATATAACCAAAAATATTATAAACGTCCTTTATAGTAAACTTTTGCTTTTTTACGCCAACCAACGTAAATTCAATTGGTGTTGTTCCTTCGTCCAAATATTGATTGATTCCATCCAGATAAGCTTCCGCCAATTTATAGCTTTCACTGTTTTTGTCCAATTTGGCAATTGCTTTCGCGGAAGCTTCTTCAATACCAATTCCAGCAAAAAACTCATCATTTTTAAGCGCGACAGAACCAAAGATTTCAGATAATCTTCCCGGCGCAATTCTTCGAAGTAATTCCATCTGCCATAATCTTTCCTGAGCATGAACATATCCTAGCGCTGTCATGGCATCCTTTTCAGAATTGGCATATATGTGAGGAATACCAAATTCATCAAAATAAACTGTAGTTTCTTCTTGGATATTTTTCAGCTGCAATTCTCCTTCGTACTTGGGTTTTAAATGAAAAATATAAGCGCATAAACCAACTCCAATTATAATTATAAGTACTAATAAAACCAGCAGAAATTTTTTAAATCTTCTCATATTTTGCAAAAGGTATAAACGATAAGTTGGTAAAATGATGTAATCGAAAAGAAGAATAATGTAAAAATCATTCTTTTTAAAAGCCTAAATTTATGTATTTAAAACCAATCCTATAAATGTCCATATATAAAAAAATAGCAATCGGTGTAATTTCTCTTTTTCTGCTAGTGATTTTTGCCAATATAGGTTTGAATTACTGGATTAAAAAACAGCTTCCGATTATTATTCATGAGAAAAATAAAACAGCGTACAATATCAATTACGAAAAAATTGAAGTCTCTCTTTTTTCTCGAAATATCTATGCTCAGACATTATTGGTAAGCCCGAAAAACCAGCCTAAAGACAGTAAAAACGGACTTTTTTCTAAAATAGAATCTATTACAATCAAACATTTTAATGTTTGGGATTTAGCTTTCCGTGATATTATTCAAGCCGAAAGTATTATTATCAATAAACCGCGAGTGATTTTATATAAAAAAGGCGAGAAACTTATCAATAACAGCAAAAGTATTAAAAGCGAAATTCTTGAACCTTTTCGTAAGATTATTGCAGTTTCGAATATTTATCTCAATGACGGAACTGTCGATGTGGTTTCTTTGGATACCGAAAAACCTATTTTCAGCATCAAGAAAATCATTTTGAAATTAGAGGGGATTTTGCTGACGGATGCGACTTTAAAAGAAAAAATTCCACTGCAATATCAAAGTTACACTTTAGTAATTGACAGTTTATTTTACAGACCAAGTGCTTTTTACCATATTAATATTGGCAAATTAAGCACCGAGAAAAACTTTCTAAAAATTAATAATTTCTCTAATATTCCGCAATTTAACCGCCCAAATTTCATCAAGCGTTTAGATAAGGAAAAAGATATTTATACGCTAAAATTCGATTCGGCACAAGTTTCAAAAATGGATTGGGGTTTTAAAAATGATCGTTTTTTCTTTAAAGCAAATTCAGTTGTAATTAATCATTTTGATGCGAATATTTATCGTGGCAAAATGCCGAAAGATGATTTGAGCAAAAAATACCTTTACAATCATTTATTGCGAAATATAAAATTTCCGCTTCAAATTGACACATTGCAAGTTCTTAAATCAAAATTGGTTTACGAAGAAGAAATTGATTTTTCTAAAGGTCCGGGAATTTTAAACTTTGATAAATTCAACCTGCAGGCAACTAATCTGCGAAGTGGTTTTGGTTTGAAAAAGACGAATGATGTAAAAATTAAGGTAAAATGTATTTTCATGAAAACTTCGCCTCTCAATGTAGATTGGAGTTTTAATGTTTTGGATAAAAATGACGGATTTCATATTCAAGGTGTAATTTCAAATTTTGATGTTCGAGCCATGGGACAATTCAGCAAGCCTTATATGAATGCCTCATTTACAGGAGTTTTTAACAAGTACCGATTTAATTTTTATGGAAATGATAATATCTCTAAAGGAAACGCTTCTTTAGATTATGATGACCTAAAAGTAAAACTTTACAAGAAAAAAGATCCTAAAAAAGAAGCCAAGCTCAAATCGGCAATTGTCAATTTATTAGTCAAAAATGATTCAAAAGACAAAGCAAAAACTGCTGAAGTTGAACTGGAAAGAATTCAGGAAAAATCATTCTACAACTTTTTATGGAGAAGCATTGCAGAATCTTTGAAGAAGATTTTGATATAGTTTTTTGCCACGAATTAGACTAATTTCACGAATTATTTTTAAAATATTTCGAATAAAAATTAGTGGAAATTTGTGTAATTCGCGGCAACAAATTAAACCTGACAATTATCAGGTTTTAGAAAAATCCTTTTTTCAATATTTGTCTTTATTTTAACCCGAAGACAAATGACAAAAACACCTTTACATACTTTTCATATTCCTGTAATGGGTCTTGCTTACACGATTGACAGTCCAATTCGTGTTGCACAATATGGTATTTCGTCTGTTATTTCTATTGCCGATGACGATTTAATTGAAAAAATGCGTAATTTCTACAGCACTAAATTCAATATTCCCTACGAAGAAATTACTCAGAAATTTCACGATTACCGCGCCGAAAGAATTACGTCTTACTTAAATTTAGTTGACAAAATTGTAAAAGAAAAATTCGAAAGTTTTAAAACAGAATTAGCCGAAAGCAAAACTGCGCTTGAAAATTTTATGTCGATGCTGCCGAATACTTCCGACATTAAAAAAGGATTTCAAAATTTGCTGGATGACGGAATTGCTTTTAAAGAAAATATTCAGAATTATATCGAAACGCATCTTTTTCCCGGCGAAATCGACGTTAACATTATGACAAAATTAGATAAAGATAATTTTGTTAAAAATGAACAGCTTCCAATAGAATTTAACGATGCTCATGCCGCTTTAAGAGGTTTTGCAAAAAGTAATTTAGAATCTTCTGTGATTCTTTCTGCTGGAATGAATCCGAGATTATTCGGTTACTTTGAGAACTTTCAAGATTTTTTCCCAAACGAAAAAAACGAACTTAAAAAGAAAATCATTTTAAAAGTGAGCGATTTTAGATCGGCAATGATTCAGGGAAATTTCTTGGCAAAAAAAGGACTTTGGGTTTCTGAATACCGAATTGAATCGGGTTTAAACTGCGGCGGTCACGCCTTTGCCACTGATGGACTCTTATTAGGTACTATTTTAGAAGAATTCAAGCAGAAAAAAGAACAATTGGTACAATCGGCTCACGATTTAATGATTAAAGCTTTACAGCTCAAAAATCAAGTTTTCCCAAGTAATCCTTTAGAATTAAAAATTACAGTTCAAGGCGGTGTTGGAACTGCAGAAGAACATGAATTTTTATTAGACGAATATAAAGTAGATTCTGTTGGCTGGGGCTCTCCATTTTTATTAGTTCCCGAAGCAACATCTGTAGATCAGGAAACTAGAAGTTTATTAAAGAATGCCAAAGAAGACGATTTTTACCTAAGTCACATTTCGCCTTTGGGAGTTCCGTTTAACACTTTACGAGGCACGACAAACGAAATTTTAAAACAAAAACGCATCGAAGAAAATAAGGCTGGAAGTTCTTGCCCAAAGAAATTTTTGGCTTTAAGTAAAGAATACGATCCACACGGAATTTGTACGGCATCCAAAAAATATCAGGATATTAAACTACAAGAATTAGAAACAAAAAAAGATTCTCTATCTCCAGAAGAATTCGAAAAAAGCAAAATCAAAATAACAGAGAAATCTTGTTTATGCGTTGGTTTAGCAAATGCTTCTTATCTTGAAAATGATATTAAAATAAAAGGCCAGTCGCAGGGTGTGGTAATTTGTCCGGGACCAAATCTGGCTTATTTTGATCAAGAAGTTTCTTTAAAAGATATGCTGCAGCACATTTATCAAGGAAAATCGATTTTGAGAACTAATGATCGTCCGAATTTATTTGTGAAGGAATTAAAAATGTATGTTGATTATTTTAGAAATGAAATCGAAACTATTTCTGGCGAATTAACGGCCAATCAGCTTAAAAAATGGAATTCTTTTAAAACAAATATTCTAGAAGGAATTGAATATTATCAAAATTTACTTTCATCTACTTTGTATTTTAAAAAAGAAGAAGAGAAAATACGAAATCAATTCAATTTCTATAAATCAGAATTGAATGCCATTCAAATTCCCACATTAGAATTAGCATAAAACAAAACGCCGATTTAGGACTCTAAATCGGCGTTCTTATTATAAAGATTTAATATCTATTCTTTTTTATTTTTGCTGTCAATAACAGCACCAGTTCCTGTTCCTAAAGCAGCACCGGCCAAACCTCCAATAATTGCTCCTTCGCCTTTTTTCTTGCTGACGATTGCTCCGGTTGCAGCACCAACTCCAGCACCAATTACAGCACCTTTAGCAGTTGCACTCCAGCCTTTCTTTTTGGTTGTAGTCGTTGTTGTTGCTGTATTTCCGTTTGCAGCTTGCTGATGCACCACTACAACTTTCTCTTTTTCAGATTCAACTTTTTGCTCTTCTTTTATCTTAGCCATTTCTGTCTTCATTGAATCGATAACGCGTTGTTTATTAATCTCAACTTTCATTGAATCAATACTGGCTTGCTTGGCTTTATTTATATCTCCTTTGCTTTGATTTTGACAAGAAGTTAAAAGAATTGCCGCCATTATTATATATAAGCCTTTCATGATTGTAGTTTTAATAATTATACACTACAAAATACGGAATATCTGCCATAATGATTGTTACAGAATTTTTTCGAAAGTTTATAAGATTAGAAGATTTGATATTTAACTGTTAATTATTGTAGTTGATTTATTAATCGCACAAAAAGCGCAGAGCCGCAAAGTTTTTTTCTCATCACTACTTTCTTGCGGAATATAAAAAAAGGCTTAGCCAAACTTTTACAGTTTGGCTAAAGTCCTTTTGATTTATGTTTTATTGTCATCCAGCTAAAGCTGGACGCTATTCAAACTTTAAGATTAAACTTTCCGACTCTGCGCCTTTGCGAGATTCATCAACTTTTACTTCCCTAAAATTCCTGTTTTCAGAATTTGCCCGAAGTCGTACATGTCTTCATAAGAACAATATAATGGAACTGGAGCTAAACGAATTACATTTGGTTCACGCCAGTCTGTAATTACTCCATTTTTCATTAAATAATCGAACAAACTTCTTCCTTCTCCATGAAGAAAAACAGATAACTGTGACGCTCTTTCTTGAGGGCTTGAAGGTGTAATAATTTCAAAATTTCCTTTTACTTCCTTATCAATTTCGTGCAGAATAAATTCTAAATAAGAGGTAATATGATCACGTTTAGCAATTAAAGCGTCCATTCCAACCTCAGCAAACATTTCTACAGAAGCCAAATATGGTGCTAAAGAAAGAACTGGAAGATTACTAATCTGCCATCCTCCTGCTCCATGAACTGGATCAAAGTTAGGTTCCATTTTAAAACGGCGTTCTTTATTGTGTCCCCACCATCCTGCAAAACGAGGTAAATCTGGATCGTTGTGATGTCTTTCGTGAACAAAAACTCCAGAAGCATTTCCAGGTCCTGAGTTCATATATTTATAACTGCACCAAGCGGCAAAATCTACATTCCAATCATGCAGTTCTAATTTGATATTTCCAGCAGCATGTGCTAAGTCCCATCCAACCTTTGCACCCGCTTTTTGTCCGGCAGCAGTAATAGTTTTTATGTCGAAAACTTGTCCGGTATAATAATTTACACCTCCTATTAAAACCAAAGCCAGTTCATCGCCAACTTCTTCAATTTTTGACAGAACATCTTCAAGACGAATATTGTGTTCGCCTTCGCGGCGTTTAATTTCTACGATAGCATCTTCTGGTTTGTATCCATGAAAATGAACCTGGCTCTGAAACATATATTGATCTGATGGAAAAGCTTTTTCTTCGCAGATTATCTTATAGCGTTTTCCTTTTGGCTGATAAAAAGAAACCATCAATAAATGAAGATTTACCGTCAAAGTATTCATCACCGTGACTTCTGACGGAAGTGCGCCCACAATTTTACTCAGCGGTTCTGCAAAGCTTTCCTGATAATCCCACCACGGTTTTTGCGCATAAAAATGACCTTCGACAGCCAATTCTGCCCAGTCATTCATTACTTCATCAACATAAGCTTTGGTGCGTTTTGGCTGTAATCCTAAAGAGTTTCCTGTGAAATAAATAACACGTTTATCATTCACTTTGGGAAAAATAAATTCGTTTTGATAATGATTTAATGCATCTTGAGCATCAAGTTGTTTCGCGAATTCGCGTGTATTTTGAAAAGTCATTGTGTTTTTGTTTTGGATGCTAAAATAACAAAATTTGTTTGTTTTGTTTCAAGTTTCAAAATTTCATGTTTCATGTTTCATGTTTCAGGTTTCAAGTTCGTTCTGCAGTTTAACCGCAAAGCATATCAACTTGAAACATGAAACATGAAACATGAAACATGAAACATGAAACATGAAATAAAACTATAAAAACAGAAAACCCGACAGGTTTTAAAAACTTGTCGGGTCTCTATGTAAAATAAATTCTAATTAAAGAATTAACATCGCGTCTCCGTAAGAATAGAATTTGTATCCTTCTTTGATCGCTTCGTCGTATGCTTTTTTCATTAAATCATGACCACAGAAAGCAGAAATCATCATTAATAATGTTGATTTTGGTGTGTGGAAATTTGTAATCATACAGTTTGCAATACTAAAATCATGAGGAGGGAAAATAAATTTATTTGTCCATCCTTCGTACGGATTTAAAGTATTTTGAGAAGAAACAGAACTTTCGATTGCACGCATAGAAGTTGTTCCTACTGCACAAATACGTTTTTTCTTTGCTTTTGCCTCATTCACAATATCACAAGCTTGTTGATTGATAATTAATTCCTCTGAATCCATTTTGTGTTTAGATAAATCTTCCACCTCAACTGGATTGAAAGTTCCTAAACCAACGTGTAAAGTTACCTCAGCAAAATTTACTCCTTTGATTTCTAATTTTTTCAAAAGGTGTTTTGAGAAGTGTAAACCAGCAGTTGGCGCTGCTACAGCTCCTTCTTCTTTTGCGTAGATAGTCTGGTATCTTTCAGCATCTTCGGCAGTTACTTCTCTATTGATGTATTTAGGAATTGGAGTTTCTCCAAGTTCTGTCAATTTGTTTCTGAATTCTTCATAAGAGCCATCGTATAAGAAACGTAAAGTTCTACCACGAGAAGTTGTATTATCAATTACCTCGGCAACTAATGAATCATCGTCACCAAAATAAAGTTTGTTACCAATACGGATTTTTCTAGCAGGATCTACTAAAACGTCCCAAAGGCGTTGCTCTGAATTTAATTCTCTTAATAAGAAAACCTCAATTCTAGCTCCAGTTTTTTCTTTGTTTCCGTACAAACGTGCAGGGAAAACTTTTGTATTATTAAGAATTAAAACGTCTCCATCATCAAAATAGTTGATAACGTCTTTAAACATTTTATGTTCGATAGTGTTTTTTTTACGGTCAATTACCATTAAACGAGATTCATCTCTGTTTTCTGCTGGAAATTCAGCCAAAAGTTCTTTCGGTAAATTGAAATTGAAGTGTGATAATTTCATATTTGAAGTTAGATTTTAAAATATCAATCTTAGACTTTTTTATCTAAAATTTTAAATCGCCTGCAAATATACGATTGTGAGATAGGCGTTGTCAAGTGTTTTGACGTTTATTTTCAAAAGTCCTTGATTTTGTGCGGTTTCGGGAAGCATTAAAAATGTTTTTTTTCTTACACAAACCTGTTCAACGTATTATTGTCATTTCGACGAAGGAGAAATCTTCGGAAGTAGCTCGACAAAGATTGGATTTTCGTTGCGGAGTTACTTACGAAGATTTCTCCTTCGTCGAAATGACAAACTTTACGATTATACTCAAATTCGAACATAAAAAAACCTCTGGTTGAAACCAGAGGCTATGTTTTATTGCACTTTTATTTAAATGAACTTATATCACTTATATGGTTCAATTATTTCTACAATTCTGAAACTTGGAAGTTCAAAGCTTTTAAATCGTTCCAGAAATCTGGGTATGATTTAGAAACTACTTCTGCATCATCGATAATAATTGGAACTTTTATTGCTAAAGGAGCAAAAGCCATTGCCATACGGTGATCGTTGTATGTCGCGATATGTACATCGTGATTAATATTTCCAGAACGCTCTAAAATCAAGCTGTCATTAGTTACAGAAATATTGGCTCCTAATTTTGTAAGCTCGATTTTTAAAGCTTCTAGCCTGTCCGTTTCTTTGATTTTTAAAGTATGAAGACCTGTTAAGTGACATCCAATACCTAAACCTAAACAAGTCACTACAATTGTTTGCGCAATATCTGGTGTATTGTTCAATTCAAAATTTACGTCTTCATAATTGAATCCAGCAACTTTCTCCAAAGTCATTTTGTTATTTTGGAAAGTAGTTTTCACACCCATTTTTTCATAAAGAGAAACTAATTCTGAGTCTCCCTGCAGGCTGTTTTCTTTATAACTGCTTAATGTTATTTTGGCAGCATCCGACAGCGCCACTAAACTAAAGAAATAAGAAGCAGAACTCCAGTCTGATTCTACAACCATTTCTTTTGATTCGACTGCTTCTTTTGGAAAAACTCTGATCACGTTTCCTTCAAAACTAGTTTGAATATTTAAATCATTCAAAAGAGCCAAAGTCATTTTAATGTATGGAATTGAAGTGATTTCTCCTTCTAAAGTCAATTCTAAACCATTATCTAGTTTTGAAGCAACTAATAAAAGTGCCGAAATATATTGACTGCTCACATTTGCAGCCAGTTTAACTTTTGAAGCAGTAACTTTTTTCCCTTTAATTCTGATTGGCGGATAACCTTCTTCTTTCTCGTATGAAATCTCAACTCCTAATTGAGCCAAAGCTTCAACTAAAATTTTAATCGGACGTTCCTGCATTCTGCTTGATCCTGTCAACACCACTTCTCTTCCTTCGTTAACAGAAAAATAAGCTGTAAGAAAACGCATTGCTGTACCTGCGTGATGAATGTCTACGATTTCGTCATTTCCTGTAAGGGCTTTCTGCATTACTTCGCTGTCATCGGAATTTGAAGTATTGGCTAAAGTGATATTTGGAAATAATGCTTTTAGTAATAGTAAGCGATTCGTTTCACTTTTAGAACCGGTGATATTTAGTTGCGAATCATCAATAGTGAATATTGAATTCGTGCTTAATTTTAAATTCATTTTTTTAATTGTAAGTTGTGAATTTGGAATTATGAATGATTAGAAACATAATTCAGCCCCGCAATTTACCACTCCCCATTCAAAATTCAAAATTCAAAACTCATAATTCAAAACTTATGAGTGATATTTCACAATTATTTCAATTTATCGTTGTTTTTGTGACGATCTTTATCTCTAACCGATTTTAAGTCCATTTTTTTATCAAAAGCGGCTTGTAAATCGATTCCTGTTTGATTTGCCAGACATAAAACTACGAAAACAACGTCGGCTAGTTCTTCGCCTAAATCTTTATTTTTATCACTTTCCTTTTCTGATTGTTCTCCGTATCTGCGCGCAATAATTCTTGCTACTTCACCTACTTCCTCTGTTAATTGAGCCATGTTTGTTAATTCGTTAAAATAACGAACACCATGTTCTTTTATCCAGGTATCAACATCTAATTGGGCATTTTTTAAATCCATCTTTAAGCTTTTTTTTAGAACAATTTTTTCGTTTTGACTAGCAATCATTTTCTGAAAAAGAATTTTCAATGTATTGTAGTGCTCGGCTGCAAAAATACTATTGTTAATGTCTTTTGAAAAGCTAAACTGAATTTTGTTTCCTTCATTTAAAACATTTAACATTGAAACTCTACAGGATTTATTTTTTCTTCTAATCCGGGATTAGTATTTTTCCAAGCTCATAATCATGAGCCTGGATATTTACACTATTAGTAGAGATCTAAACAGCATCTTAAATACGTTTTAAAACAATCTTTTCTGTTTGTTTTTCAATCATGCCTTTGTAATATTCTTTCAGCATTTCATATTGTTCTGTGGTAACGATTGCTTCATTTATTTGATGAGCTATACTTAATTGAAGTACATTATCGTTTGCAGCAATATTAAATTTAAAACTTCCTAAATTATTTTCCATATTATAAGCAACTGCCGCTGGGAGCGTTTCTACCGTATAACCTTCTGGAATTTTAATTGTAATATTGTATTTATCTAAAAACGGATATCCAAAATCTACTGGATACTCGCGAACATCCTGCTTAAATGGATTTTTGTCTTTAGCAAAAAACAGCATTGGGTTCACATAAATTTTACCACCAATAAGTTCGCACAAATTATTTCCGGTAAATGAGTAAGTTTCGATAGCAGGAGCTAATAAATCTTTCTCATTGGTTCTTGAATATTCACTTATTTCGATTTTGCCACTATTATTTTCAAGCTTCTCTAAATACTCTTCTTCTTTCAATTTTTCGAAATTTTCTCTCGTAATCATTGCATTATAATCTGAGCATTGTCTTCTGGTTTTCCCTTTAACATGTCCTTCGGCATCAATATCATAATTCATAAAAACAATATCATTTGATGTTTTTTTAGGCATTAAATCTATTTCTTCTGAACTTCCGTCTTTTCGAATCAATCTTCCAAGCCAATTCAGGGTTCTAAAAGGAAGAACGTTTGGTGTTGAATATTTATCGGTTGCGTCTAGTAAAATATAACCATTTGGAGTTTCAACTGCCGCAATCACATAATTAAAAGCTGTTCTGTTGGGGAACAATGCAATTCCGTTAGAGCGGGTACTTACTAAAACTGGATTTGCTGTTAGTCCAGAATGACGCAGCATTGCTGTAAGCATTAAATTGATATCAGCAATATTACCCGTTTTTTCTTTATACGCTTTTTTAACTCCGCTATCGCAGCCATAACCTGTATAACCATTCCATTTTACGTTTGATTTTACGTGGTTTAATATTACCCACATCTTTTCTTCAGGTGTAGTAATTCCTGCTAATAATTTTTTTAGATCTTCTTCAAAATATCCTGTTTTATTTAACTCTGGACCAAAATCTTCATATTCATAAATTGTTCGAACAACAGAATTCCAATCAGTAGAATATTCTTTAATTGGTCTATTTGGAAAATGAGTTAATGAAAGTTCGTGTTCTACACTTGATTTGTAATTGTCAATATTATTGACAAAACTTTCATCTTTTAAGGCCGGAAAATCCTGTGCTACATAAGTAACTTCTGTTTCTATATAATCTACTTTATCGGAGTAAAACTCAGTTTTTGCTGCCATTCCATTTCCTCCTCTTTCTTTACTAGTAATAGTTATCGATTTAGGATTTTTTAATGTTGTGATTTTAGGAAAAACATATCCTTTCTGTCTTGGTTTAAAAACATAATATTCTGGGTATGCTACTTTAAACTCAGAATAATTTACAGGAACAGAAGATTGAAAATCCCAATCACGAATCATTGCATCACTCGGAGATCTTACCGTATATCGAAATTCTATTACAGAACCTTCTTTAATGTTAGGCATTGTAATCTTTTTTTGCCCTCTATATTTCGAAAGGACTTCATCAAAAGATCCGTCACTTTTTAATTTTGTTTTTTCAATTTTACCATTTACCAAATTGTAAGTAACTGCGTCTGAAAAAAACACTCTTTCTTTTAGATTGTTAGTATTGTAGTACCAAACTGCTTGATTGGCCCAGTCATATCCTTCTTTTTTATAAATTTTGACACGAGTTTCTACATCAGTCAGCATGTAAAAACCATCGTTTTGGTCAAATTCCATTCTAGACACTCCTTTTTTATACAAAATTGCCGCTACGGCTGAAGTATCTTTTGGGTGTGCTTTCTGTTCTAATTCTGCAACAGAAACTTTCCCTAATCTAAAATCCTGTGAAATCGCTTTGGGAGCGATTAATAAAATCACAGACAGGCTAAAAAGTTTAATAATTTTCATTGGTTGTTTTTGGTTATAGTTTTAATTCTTGGTTAGTATTATTTTGGCGTTATCATTTCTAGAAACCTGCTCCATAAACAAACGGTATTCGTCATATTCTTTATTTGAATATTTTCCTTTGTTTAAGAACATAGATCTTTTATAGGTTATTTTGTTGTTTTCTTTTTTAAGGATTTCTGTTTTATATTCTCCGAATTTTCCTTTTAACTCATAATTTTGAGGCAGAAATTCGACACTAAAACCTGCTGGAAGATTTATCTCAATTTCATCTGTATCTAAATAGCCACGCTGAATTTGAAATGGATTTTTACGGTTTCTAATGCGCTTTACATTTCCGGTATATTGGTTGAATGCATCGACAACAAAAATCATTTTATTTCCAGAAACAGCACCATAATTTGATGCACTTAACTGAACATCTTCGGTAAAAAGAATATTTTCTTTATCATTCGTAAAAGTTATTTTACCTAATTTTAAATTATTGATGTTATCCCAATATTCTTTATAATGTTCTTCTTTTTCGTTTGGCTGTAAATTCTCAACTCTGGATTTAGCAGCATATTGACTTCCTTGGGAAGCTATTTTTAAAGTACCAGAAAAATTTCCATTCTCATCAATTGTATAAGTTCCTTTTCCTGTTTGAGTATTTCCTTTATCGTCATAAATTTTAGTTCGAACAATTTCACCGCCTTCTGGCTTTACTACCAAAACATTTCTATCGTCTGTAAAAGTTCCTTGATAACCAAAAGGATCATCTTGACTGGTACATTCCAGCCAGATATAATTATCTTTATCTGGAACAGCAAGAATCATGTGGTTCCCCTGCATGGAAACAAAATCCGATTGAATATCTGATTTATAGCGATCTCCGTATAAAATTGTATTGTATGAAGGAACATCAACGGCTTGTAAAAGTGCTTTTGTGTAATTTGACAATGCTTTACAGTCTCCATAACCCAAACGATCTACATCTGTTGCCAGCATTGGTTTCCAGCCGCCAATACCTACCGCAATATTTACATATCTAGATTTCTTTTGAACATAATCGTAAATAATCTTTGCTTTTTTGACAGGATCTTTTTCATTACCAACAAGTGCTTTTATTTTTGTTTTAGTTTCTTCTGGTAAAGTTGTAGTTCCGGTAAGGATTTTTTCTCCATACCATTTCCCAAAAGCTTCCCAAGTGGTAGCCGTCCCATCGACTCCTTCTAAATGAAAATGTTCGAGTCCCATCATGACTTTAGGAAAAAGATCTGTTTGAGAAGGACTAAGATCTTCTTGTTTTTGAGCTAGGATATTAACAGCTGTATAACTCAGTTTGGTATCTGTATCAACTGTTTTTGTTATATTAAAATCAGAAAAACGGAACTCTTTCTTTTTAAACCCCAGCTCTTTAGGGAAAGTAACATTCAGCGCACATTTTTCTACACTTAAATAATAACCGCCTAAAAAATACCATTGTGGTATAAACGCAGTGTTTGAAGTCTCTACCTCACTAGTATAAACAATTGTAAAAGGATAAGAAATAGGAGTATAATCTAAATAAAGCACTCGATTATCTGAAAAAAGGGTACTCCCGCTTACGGCGCTTTGATCTTTAAAATCTTTTCGTTTGATTTTTTTTATTTCGTTTCCAAATGCATCATAAACAACGGCTTCAATACTTTTTATGGAAGTTGTTTTATCATAATGCTGAAAAGCGTCAATATCGTTTAAACCTTTATTATTTAAAACAGAAACAACTCGTTGTACTTTGATATTCATACTTCGTTGCGAAGCAATAACAATATCCATCTGATCTAAACGAAGAACAGCATTGGCGTTTTCTTTAAGACTATCAGAAATTTTTAAAATGGAATAATCGCTCTTTTGAGCAAATGAATTAGCGGTAATTACAACAAAAAATAACGCGCAAAAGAGGTTTTTCATTAGTAGGTATTTTCGTCAAATATATATTATTTTCAGAAATCCTTAACAAATGTTTAATAAAATTTTACTCTCTATTTTTGCTGTCCATTATTATGGTAACTGGTCCATCATTTAAGAGATTAACCTTCATATCCGCACCGAAAATTCCTGTTTGAACTTTTTTGCCCAATTCTTTTTCTAGAGATTTTACAAAGTTTTCATACATAGGAATTGCAAAATCTGGTTTTGCAGCTTTTATATAAGATGGGCGGTTGCCTTTTTTAGTAGAAGCATGAAGTGTAAACTGACTTACTACAATAATATCGCCGTCAATATCTTGAACTGAGCAGTTCATAACCTCATTTTCGTCTCCAAAAATTCTCATTTTTATAATCTTTCCAGAAAGCCAGTCAATATCTTCCTGAGTATCGGCATCCTCAATTCCAACTAAAACTAATAATCCTTTTTGAATATCTGCTGTTTTTTGACCTTCTACCGTTACTGATGCTTCTGAAACTCTTTGGATTATTATTTTCATTATTTATCTGGAGTGGCTTTTAAACCATGATTAAAAGATTATTTGGATTTTATTTCTGGACGTTAGATACACAGCAGTACATCTTTACAATTGGAATTTGGAATTTTAAAATTGATTTTTTATTTTCTCGTTTCATCACTTGCTGCCCGATCTTCACCATAAGTATCGGTGCGATAATGCTCGTCATCTCCTTCAAGGATTTTAAGATAACTATTGTAACGTGACCAAGCGATTTCGTCTTTTTCTAAAGCTGCTTTTATCGCACAATGAGGTTCCTCTTTGTGTAAACAGTTGTTAAACTTACATTGGTCTTTCAGTTTGAAGAATTCTGGAAAATAACCGCTGATTTCAGATGGCTCCATATCGACAATTCCGAAACCTTTAATTCCAGGTGTGTCAATAATTCGTGCATCAAAAGATAAATCATACATTTCCGCAAAAGTAGTTGTATGCTGTCCTTGTTTGCTTTGTTCTGAAATTACTGTTGTTTTTAAATGCAGGCTTGGTTCCATTGCATTCACCAAAGTTGATTTTCCAACTCCAGAATGTCCAGAAAACATGCTTACTTTTCCAATCATCATTTCCTTTAACTGGTCAACGCCTTTATTTTCTGTTGATGAAATTCTAAGACATTTATATCCAATTTCGGTATAAATATGCTGTAAGTATAACTGATCGTCTAAAGTTTGCTCGTTGAGTGTATCAATTTTATTAAAAATCAGGATAGCTTCAATTCCGTATGCTTCTGCCGTAACCAAAAAACGATCGATAAAGCTCGTCGTTGTCGGCGGATTATCAATCGTAATCAATAAAAAAACCTGATCAATATTCGATGCTATAATATGAATCTGCTTAGATAAGTTAACTGATTTACGAACGATATAATTTTTCCTTTCATGGATATTATAAATCGTTCCCGTAACAGCATCTGAAGTTTCTTCTAATTCGTAATCGACAATATCGCCTACAGCAATTGGGTTGGTACTTTTGATACCTTTCATTCTGAATTTCCCTTTCATACGGCATTCTATAAAATCGCCTTTTTCAGATTTTACGGTATACCAGCTTCCTGTAGATTTATATACGATTCCTGTCATTCTTTAATTTTAGATTGTTGTCCCGAAACTTCGGGATTAGATTTCAGAATTGAAAACTAAATCCCTGCAAAGATAAATGAATAATTTTAAACATAGACCAAGGTTTCAACCTTCTGAATTGATTGAGAAAAACGTTCCGCCATTAAGATTCAAACGTTGGTTGATATAATCTAAAAACAAAAATCCCCAAAACTTCTTTCAAAGTAATGGAGATTTTAAAAAACAATCTATCTTCAATTAATGTTATAAGAAAATTTAGGGATCTTGTTTTCAAAAACTAAAATTAAATTATATCACTTATATGGTTCAGCAAAATTATGCGTTGAAAATTTTCTCTTGGTGACCTATACTTTCTTGGTGAATTGCTTTGAACATTCTCAAAACAAACTCTTCAGTAAGACCTTTTTTCTCACCTTCTAAAATCATTTTTCCTAAGATTTCGTTCCAACGGTTGTTTTGAAGAATCGCTACGTTTGCATCTTTTTTCACCTGACCAATTTCGTCAGCAACTTTCATACGTTTCCCTAATAACTCTAATAAGTTAGCGTCAAGAACGTCGATGTTAGCTCTTAATTTTGTCATTTTCTGGCTGTACTCATCTGTAGTATCATCCGTTTTTCTGATAGTCAAATCTTTAATGATTTGTTTCAAAGCGTCTGGAGTAACTTGTTGCGCAGCATCAGACCAAGCGTTGTCCGGATCGTAGTGCGTTTCGATAATCATACCATCGTAATTCAAATCTAAAGCCTCTTAAGTCACTTCAAAAATCATTTTACGATCTCCAGTAATGTGAGACGGGTCGATGATTAATGGTAAATCAGGAAATTTATTTTGCAATTCAATAGCAATCTGCCATTCTGGAATGTTTCTGTATTTTGTTTTTTCGTAAGTAGAGAAACCTCTGTGGATAACTCCTAATTTCTCTATTCCAGCCATGTGTAAACGCTCAACACCACCTAACCATAAAGCTAAATCTGGGTTTACAGGGTTTTTAACCAAAACGATTTTATCTGTTCCTTTTAAAGTATCAGCAATTTCCTGAACTGCGAAAGGGTTTGCAGTTGTACGTGCACCAACCCATAATACGTCGATATCGTGTTCTAAAGCTAGTTTACAGTGTGCTGCAGTCGCAACTTCAGTACCCATTAATAAACCAGTTTCAGCTTTTGCTTTTTGCAACCATTTTAATCCAATTTCTCCAACACCTTCAAATCCTCCCGGACGCGTTCTTGGTTTCCAGATTCCTGCTCTGAATACACTAACTTTTGAATCTTTTAATTCGTGAGCAATTTTCAATACTTGATCTTCAGTCTCTGCACTACATGGTCCAGCTATCACAAGTGGGTGATTTAAATTGAAATCTTCTAACCACTTTCTCATTTCTTTCTTATTTTCCATCTTAATTCTAATTTACTTTTTAGTTGTTGTTAATCCGTTTAGTATTTCTTTTATTTTATTTGTGCTTTCCATTTCTTCAAAAATGGCGTTGTAATTTTCATCTTTCAGCAAATCCCTAAACCGACTGAGATTTGAAATATATTCTTCTAATGTTTCCAGAACGTGTTCCTTGTTCTGCTTAAAAATCGGTGTCCACATTGCCGGCGAACTTTTTGCTAAACGAACCGTACTTTCAAATCCACTTCCCGCCATATCAAAAATATCCTGTTCGTCTTTTTCTTTGTTCATCACCGTTTTTCCAAGCATAAACGAACTAATATGTGACAAATGCGAAACGTAAGCAATGTGTTTGTCGTGCGAAGTCGGGTCCATATATCGAATCCTCATTCCGATTTCGCTGAAAAGCTTTAATGCTTTTTCCTGCAATTTAAAAGTAGTTTTTTCCACTTCGCAGATAATGTTTGTCTTTCCTTTAAACAAACCTCTTATCGCTGCCGAAGGTCCCGAAAACTCCGTTCCTGCTATCGGATGTGTAGCGATAAAATTTCTTCTTTTCGGATGAGCGGCTACTGCTTCACAAATTGGCTTTTTCGTTGAACCTACTTCAAAAACAATTGTTTTATCTCCAACCGAATCCAGAACTTTAGGCAAAACTGTCAATGCGACATCAACCGGAACGGAAACTATTACAAAATCGGCTTCAGCCAAATCTTCAAAACTTCCTGCCTCGTCGATAACTCCTAAATCAATTGCTTCCTGCAAATGCTTTTCGTTGCTGTCGATTCCAAAAATTGTCGAATCAGGATGTTGGTCTTTGATGTCCAGCACCATCGAACCGCCTATTAATCCTATTCCTATTACGTATACTTTCATTTTTATTTTTTTTTCTTAACCGCAAAGTCCGCAAGGCTTTACGCAAGGTTCGCAATCTAAAATCGATCTATAGCTTCCAGTACTTTTTCTTCTTTCACACACAACGAGAATCTGATATATCCTTCACCATTGCTTCCGAAGATTGTTCCTGGTGTGATGAAAATATGTTTCTCATATAATATTTCGTCAATGAACTTTTCTGATGATTCGATTCCTTCCGGAAGTTTTGCCCAAACAAAAAGCCCTACTCCTTCTTTATAAACTTTACAATTTAACTTTTCAGCTAACTTTTCAGTCAATTCTCTGCGGCGTCTGTAGATTTTATTTTGGTCTTCAAACCACGATTTATCACATTTTAAAGCCGCAATCGCACCTTTCTGAATTCCGTAGTACATTCCGCTGTCCATGTTGCTTTTTACTTTTAGAACAGCATCAATAATTTCAGGATTTCCTAAAACCATTCCGACTCTCCAGCCTGCCATGTTGAAAGTTTTACTAAGTGAATTCAATTCTAAAGCCACATCTTTTGCTCCTTCAACCTGCAATAAACTCATCGGATTATCATTCAAAACAAAACTATACGGATTATCGTTGATCAATAATATATTGTGTTTTTTAGCAAAAGCAACCAATTTTTCAAATAACGCTAAACTTCCTCTCGCTCCTGTCGGCATGTGCGGATAACCCAGCCACATAATTTTCACTTTCTCCAGCTCTAATTTCTCTAAAGCTTCAAAATCCGGTTCCCATCCATTTTCTTCTTTCAAATCATAATAAACAGGAACTGCCTGAACTAAATTGGTTACCGAAGTATAAGTTGGATAACCTGGATTCGGAATTAAAACGTGATCGCCTTCATTTAAAAAAGCCAGTGAAATATGCATAATTCCTTCTTTCGAACCCATCAGAGGTAAAATCTCATTATTCGGATTCACTTCAACACCAAACTGATCTTTATAAAAATCTGCCATCGCCTGCCTCATTTCTGGTAATCCCTGATAGCTTTGATAACCATGCCCGTTTTCGTCTTGAATTGCTGCAGCGACTGCTTCAATTACTGCTTTTGACGGACTCAAATCAGGGCTTCCAATTCCCATATTGATGATCGATTTTCCTTCAGACATTAGTTGTCTAACTTCTCTTAGTTTTGATGAGAAGTAGTATTCTTCAACTGTGTCTAATCGTTTTGCTGTTGTAATCATTTTTTATTTGCTTTAGGCTTTAAGCTGTAAGCTTTAGGCTCTTTTATTCTTCTTTTATTTTTGCTTTAGGCTATATGCTTTTTCTTTTTTGACTTTAAGACTTTCGACTTTCCAACTTTAAGACTGACTCAAAGGTTTTGTATTCTTGTATTCACCCAGAACTTTTAAATATTCTGCCATTATATTCAGTAATGCTTTTGCTTTTGCAAAGTCTTCATATTTCTCGAATGTTACGTCTACGAAAAATGAATATTTCCAAGGTGTTTCGATTTTTGGAAGTGACTGAATTTTTGTCAAATTCAATTTGCAGTCGCTCATTACGTTTAAAACTGCTGCTAAACTTCCTCTTTTGTGATCTAGTTCAAATTTGATTGAAGCTCTGTTGATTTCGTTTTCCGGCAAAAATGAATTTTGCTTTTTGATAATCACAAAACGAGTCATATTGTTTTTGATCGTTTGAATTTCGGGCGCAATGATTTCTAAATCATACATTTCTGAAGCGACTTTACTTCCTATTGCCGCAATTCCGGTTAACTGTTTTTCCTGAATTCTTCTTGCTGTTTCGGCAGTATCTTTATCTTCAACCAATTTGATGTTTGGATATTGTTTCAGGAAATCCATACATTGCAAAAGTGCCATTGGATGCGAATGAACTTCTTTTATGTCTTCTATTTTTTGACCTTTTAAAGTCATTAAATTTTGGTGGATGCTCAAATAATGCTCTCCAATAATGTGTAAATTATTCTTGTCAATCAAAGCATAATTCGGAATAATTGGCCCTGCAATCGAATTTTCAATCGCCATAACTGCCTGATCAGATTTTCCGGAAAGCAGGCTGTCGACTAATTCTTCAAAAGACAAACATTCATCAATAGCCACATTTTCAGAGAAATACTCTTTTACAACCTGATGATGAAAAGAACCTTTTATACCTTGTATTGCAATTTTCGTTGTCATATATTCAAAAAAAAATCCTGATTTGCATCAGGATTGTATATTAGTTTTATTTGTATTTTATATTTCTCAAATAACCATAGCACAATCCTTACTTCTACTAAAGAAGAAATAAAAAGAGTTGCTAAAATAAAAACGGTTATTAGACATTTTGTTTGTGTTTTTCAATAAATTCTCTGCGAATGTATAAATTATTTTTACCGCACCAAAAAAAATAATGCATTTTATGAAACAAAAAAGGATTTCTTAACAAATTTAGGAGGTTTTGTAGGATAATATAAAAATATCGGCTTGAAATGAGATATTTACAATGGGGTTTCTGAGATGCTATCCCGAAACTTCGGGACTGAGGTGCTAAGGTCCTAAGTTTTTTTTACAGGCTTAGTCTTCTAGACCAATTTTTCGGAGAGCGAGAAGTATGAAAAACTCCAATCACAACAATTTCATCTTTTTCTACCAAGTAATGAATTCCATAAGGAAATCGGGAAATAAAATGCATTCTTATTTTTTTATATTTCTTTTGAAATAAATCTGGATTTCTTAAAACAGAATCAATTCCAGCTTCGAGACAGAGTTCAAAATCATAAGAAAGTCCAATTCTTTGTTTTTCATACCATAAAACAGCATCTTCAATATCAAATAAAGCTTCTTTTACAAAACGAATTTTGTACATTATCTTATCGATTTTAAATGCGCTTTAACTTCATCCCAAGAATACAATTCAGTTTTACCTTCTTCCAGATTCTGAATTCGAATATCCAATTCTCTTTTAACATCATCAGAAATTTCTAAATCATCTTTAGAAACGCTATCCCACAGTTGCTCTGCCAAAACAATTTTTTCAGCATTACTATATCTAGATAAATTTTTGATTTCCATCTTATAAGTATTATTATCAATATACAAATTTAAACAAATTAAATTACGTTATAACTTAAATCAAAACAATCCCGAGACCGGCATATTCTTAATCCCAATTTTAGAATAATCGAAATTCATTTTTTCTTTTAATAAAGAAGCATAAACACTTCTAAAATCAATTTCGTGTTTTAAATCGCCATTTTCTAAGTCGGCTAAGTTTGGATTGTTGCCTAAAATAGTTCCTTTATTATTTCCTCCAATTATAAACATTGGTGCTGCAGTTCCGTGATCCGTTCCGTTTCCGTTGTCTTTTACTCGTCGCCCAAATTCTGAAAAAACTACAACGGTGACATTCTGCAATAACTTCGCTTCTTTTAGATCTGAATAAAAACTATATATGGAATCGTTTAAGTCTGTCAATTTTCGTTCGTGAATAGAAAGCTGATTATCATGCGTATCAAATCCGTTAAGCGAAGTATAATATACTTTTGAATTTAAATTTCCTTTTATCAATCGCGCAATCCATTCTAGGTTTTTAGATAATTCCGTTTTTGGATAACTGATTTCCGTTTTAGATTTTGCTAACGCTTTCTGAATTTCATCTGAACCCTCTGTAACCGAATTAGCAATTTTTCGAACAAAATCTAAATGCGGATTTTTAGACAAAGTCACATTTTCTTCTTTCGACTTCACTTTAAATCGATCTGGATCTTTTACCGTAATAAAATTAGGTTCTACTCCTTTTAAAGCCAAATTATCAATCGAATCTAAGTTAATTCCTGCCGTTGCCTGATGGCCATTGCATTGTAAATCCAAGTATCTTCCCAGCCATCCTTCGTTTATATACTTATTAGAATCTGTAGCAGTCTGCCAAATTTCCTGACTTCTAAAATGCGAACGAATAGGTTCTGGATAACCGACATTCTGAATTACAGTTAAATCTCCATTTTGCTGCATTTGAGCAAAATCTTTTAGCGACGGATGAAATGCCATTCCTTTATTTTTCCCCACAACGGCATCTTTATTCAATGCAATTTTTGTTCTCAGTTCATAATACAATGGATCATCATACGGAATAAAAGTGTTCAAACCGTCGTTTCCGCCATTCAACTGCACAAAAACAATACACTGCTCGCCAGTTATTAAATTGGGCTGCGAACCAAAAGCATGTAAAAAACTAGGAAGTACAAGCATCCCGCCTGTAAATGTTCCTGTTAACGTTAGAAAATTTCTTCTGTTCATGATTCTTACTTTCTAGATTAATTGATATTCGGGCAGTTTTGTGATGTAATTGAAAACTCTGACCACAGCAAAATCAGCATGAGGATCTTTTGGGTCGAAATCGTATTTCAAAAGATTTTCCATGTCTTTTTGAGCCGAATTGCTGACAGAAAACAACAATCTGTCTGACAATTCAGAGATAATAGTTTTGTTATTTCCATCCGAATCAAAAACTACTTTTACCGCAGTTTTTTCATATTCTGATTTTTCTTTTTCGACGCCGTTTACCATAGTTTTTAAAACCTTTCTGTTTAGGCTTTTGCCACTGCATAATAAATCGGATGTATTGTTTCTTTGGAGATAAATCTGCGAAGTGAGCCATGAGTTGCCCCCGTCCCAGCCTTTTACATTGACCTGATTGTACAAATCCATTCCCTGCTGTTTTATAAATGCCATAATTGCAGCATCATCAACATTTTCAATCTGCAATTCATCACAAAGCTGTAAAATATAAACCAACGGGTCTTTAATCTTATTTCCCGAACTCTCTTTTTTAAATTCTTCTGTAAAAATCTTTGTCAGCAAAGGCTCGATTTCAAACTTTTGCTTCCTAAAATAATCTCCGTAATAAATCACCAAATCTTCTGGAGGATTATCATAAATAAACCATTTCAAAATTTTTCGGGTAATTAAATAAGGAATATTTTTCTGTTCAAAAATAATATCGACCAAATCATCTGCTTTCCAGTTTCCAGTTTTGCCGAAATAGGTTTTATCGCTATTATCTTCAATGTTTTTTCTGTAGACGGCGCCATCATCACCAATATTTAAACCAGCTAAAGCTTTGGCGCCATTTTTAATATCATCTTCGGTATAATTTCCAATTCCGATAGTGAATAATTCCAGCAATTCACGGCTTAGGTTTTCGTTGATTTTACCTTTTTTATTATCGCCATTATCGAGATAGCGCACCATTGCATTCGATTTCAGAATCTGCTTGGTTAAATCTTTAAAATTTCCAAAAGCATTTTCGCGTAAAATCATATTGTGCTGATAAATCCAGTAATTGATTTTTACTTTTTGAGAAGTGGAAACGAAATGATTGTGCCAAAAACAAACCATATTCTCGCGCAATGGAAATTCGTCATTACGCATTTTGGCAATCCACCACTTTTTAATCGCTGCAGTGGCTTGATTTTCTTTTTTCTGAATTTCCTTTTTGGTTTCGGGATCTGAAGTTTTAATTAATTCCCGAACTTGCTTCAGCTCTAAAGTGGTTTTAGGCTGATCTTGCAGAAACGCTGGCATCTCTGTGTCAAACTTTGAATCGTAAGAATGTTTTAGAAATTTTTCTAATCCGAGTTTTTCAATTGTTGAAGCTTGTTTTCCTGAAAAACCTAATCGAAGGGACCAAAGACTGCTTTTTTTCATCGTTCAGAAATTATTACAATAAGACTTGACTTTCTTTTAAAGGTTTAATTTTAAAAGATGCTAAGTCGCTAAGATTCTGAGGTGCTAAGTTTTAAAAGTCTTTGGTAATATTAGAACGGTGAATTTTTTGACATATTGTTTATTTAATATTGAGCAATCATAATCAGCCTGTGGTTTCAACCACGAGTTATGTTATTAGAAGCTCATCTATGAATTCTTTATTTTCACTAACATAAAGAAAATAATTACCTCTCTTAATCTGATTCTTGCGAAGTTCTAATTTGATTCTCAATACAAGGAGTTGGAATAAAATCGTGGTCAATCAAAATAGAGATTGATTTTGAAACAATCATATCGAATTTAGTATCTTCATATATTGCTGAATTTATATTGTAAAAATATTCCAAAGCGAGATTTTAAAACTCTTTTTTATTCTGAAATATTCTTTCTAATAAATCCATTTATTTCAAATTATAATTTAATTGACAGCTCTAAATGACCTCCCAAACCAAGCTCTACAATTTTCTGCAGGGTCGAAAATTTAACTTCTTTTACGTTATTCTCAATCTTAGAAATATACGATTTTGTTGTTCCCGCTTTTAATGCAAGTTCTTCTTGAGTCATTCCTTTTTGAAGTCTGGCTTCCTGAAGCAATACCCCAATTTTAAAATTTTCATATCCCGATTCTAGTTCGTCTCGTTTTGGTGTTCCAATTTTTCCATAATGTTGCTCTTTAAACTCTTCTAAAGTTGTAATGTTCTTATTTTTCGTTTTCATACTCCTTTTTGATTTTTAAAGCTTTTTTAATTTCTTTATTTGGTGTTTTCTGAGTTTTCTTTTGAAATCCATTAGCTAACACAACTAATTTTCCCTCATCAAAAAAACAAAAAATTCTAAAAATATCATTTCCTTGTTGTATTCGAATTTCATAAAGTCCATCTGTGTTTTCAATAAATTTTAAATACGTTTCAGGAATTCTATCGAGCTCTTCAATTAAATTAATCGTCCAAACTATTTTTTGTTGAACTTTTTCTTTTTGTTTGAAAAAAAATTCATTGAAATAATTTTAAAAAAAAATGACAGTTCTAATCTTTTGATTATTACTCATAAAGTACAAATATATAAAAGTTGCACCGAAGTGCAACTCGCTCATTCAAACATTTAAATAATTAAACTTCTTTCCTATTTACAATATTTCGTAAAACATCAGTAATTGTTACTGAATTACTTTCTTCATATCCTAGTGCAATAGCTATTGCCTCTAGCGCACTGGGATATTTATCCGATGAGCTGACTACCAATCCATTCTCTAAAATTTGATTTCTCTGTATTTGAATTGCTAATGATAAAATTTCAAAATCGGATAGTTTTGAATATTCTTCTTTTAATTGTTTTGCAATTCCATTATACGTATCAATTTGCATTTTCATATTTGTATTATTTTTACTATTAAAATAACAAATATAAAATAAAAAAAGCAGCTATCGTTACAATAACTGCTTTCTATAATTAAGAATAAAATCTTTCCTCTTTATTCTGTTTTCTTTCTTCTAAAAAAAATTAAGACCCACACATTTCACAATCCTCAGGATCTGCTGCTTGTGCTTTTAAAAGCATAGCTTTATAATCCTCAACACTGATTTCTTCTGTTGCTGCCACTAATGATGGAGCTGTTTCTTCTTTTTTATCATTGTTTAATGTGAATTTAATCGCATCTACAGCCGCTTTTGTTCTTAAGTAATACATTCCTGTTTTTAAACCTGACTGCCAAGCGTAGAAGTGCATTGACGTTAGTTTAGAGTAGTTTGCATCCTGCATGAACAAGTTCAATGATTGAGACTGGTCAATAAAATAACCTCTTTGACGAGACATAGCGATAATATCTTTCATCGACATTTCCCAAACTGTTTTATAAAGATCTTTTAAGTCTTGCGGAATCTTATCTATATTTTGAACAGATCCATTATGACGCATAATTTCTTGTTTCAAATCTTCGTTCCATAAACCTAATTTTACTAAATCTTCTAGTAAATGTTTGTTTACTACGATGAACTCTCCAGACAATACACGACGTGTGTAAATGTTAGATGTATATGGTTCGAAAGCTTCGTTGTTTCCAAGAATTTGAGAAGTTGATGCTGTTGGCATTGGCGCAACTAATAATGAGTTACGAACTCCGTGTTCCATTACTTCTTTTCTTAATGAAGCCCAGTCCCAACGACCAGATAATTCTTCATCTTTCATTCCCCACATGTTGTATTGGAATTCTCCTTTAGACATAGGAGAACCTTCAAATGTAGAATATGGGCCTTCTTCCTTTGCCATTTCCATAGAAGCGGTTACTGCAGCGAAGTATAAGGTTTCGAAAATCTCTTGGTTTAATTTTTTAGCCTCATCGCTTGTAAAAGGCATACGCAACATAATGAAAGCATCTGCTAAACCTTGCACTCCTAATCCAACTGGACGGTGACGCATGTTTGAGTTTTCAGCTTCTTTTACTGGATAGTAGTTTCTGTCGATTACTTTGTTCAAGTTACGAGTTACACGTTTTGTAACATTGTAAAGTGCTTCGTGGTCGAATTTTCCGTTTTCAATAAACATTGGTAACGAAATAGAAGCTAAGTTACAAACTGCAATTTCATCCTTAGAGGTAAACTCCATAATCTCTGTACACAAGTTAGAAGAACGAATTGTTCCTAAATTCTTGTGGTTCGATTTACGGTTTGCTGCATCTTTATACAACATATATGGTGTTCCAGTCTCGATTTGAGATTCTAGGATTTTCTCCCACAACTCACGAGCGCGGATAGTTTTTCTACCTTTTCCTCTAAATTCGTAATCCGTATATAAAGCTTCGAATTCATCTCCGTAAACATCATATAATCCTGGACATTCGTTAGGACACATTAAAGTCCAAGTTGAATCTTCCTGAACACGTTTCATGAACAAATCTGATGTCCACATCGCGAAGAATAAATCTCTCGCACGCATTTCTTCTTTTCCTGTATTTTTCTTCAAATCCAAGAAATCGAAGATATCAGCATGCCAAGTTTCGATGTAAATGGCAAAACTTCCTTTACGTTTTCCTCCACCTTGATCTACGTAACGAGCCGTATCGTTGAAAACTCTCAACATCGGAACAATTCCGTTTGAAGTTCCGTTTGTACCGCGAATATATGATCCTGTTGCACGAACGTTATGAATAGATAATCCAATTCCTCCCGCTGACTGCGAGATTTTTGCTGTTTGTTTTAATGTATCGTAAATACCATCAATACTGTCATCCTGCATTGCCAAAAGGAAACAAGAAGACATTTGTGGCTTTGGAGTTCCGGCATTGAACAACGTTGGCGTTGCATGCGTAAAGAACTTTTTAGACATTAAATCGTAAGTTTCAATTACCGATTTTAAATCGTCTAAGTGAATTCCAACAGAAACACGCATTAACATGTGCTGTGGACGCTCTACGATTTTTCCGTTTATTTTAAGAAGATAAGAACGCTCTAAGGTTTTGAAACCAAAGTAATCGTAATTAAAATCTCTTGTGTAAATGATGTGAGAATCTAAAAAAGCAGCATTTTCCTGAATCACTTTATATACGTCATCAGCAATTAACGGCGCGTCTTGACCGTTTCTTGGATTAACGTAGTGATACATATCTTTCATCGTTTCTGAGAAAGATTTTTTTGTATTAGAATGTAGATTTGAAATTGCCACACGAGCTGCCAATTGTGCATAATCCGGGTGAGCAATAGTCATAGATGCTGCAGTTTCTGCCGCAAGGTTATCTAATTCAGAAGTAGAAACTCCGTCATACAATCCTTCGATAACTCTCATCGCTACCTTTACCGGATCTACAAGCTCATTCAAGCCGTAGCACAATTTTTTGATTCTTTCTGTAATCTTATCAAACATTACGGGCTCTCTGTGGCCATCTCTTTTTACTACATACATAAGCTTACTAAATTTAGTTATTGAAAAAATGAAAGACACTAGAAAAACGGTTTCCAGCACTTAAACATTGCGTGTTTTTAAATTATTTTTTGAGAATTACCGAATTCTCAATAGTTACTCGTTTCAAATTCGAAAATCGAATTTAAATACGTCAAAAATTGTCATTGAATCTGCGATTTGGGAAAGAGATTCAACCTTAAAATATTCTGTTAATCTTTTTTTTCAGCACCTCTAGAAGAGTAGATGCTAAAAGTATTTTTGTTGTCTAAAAATCTGCATCAAATGAAATTTTCTGAGCATCGCTATCTGTGTTCATCACACCAGATTTTTGATACTCGGCAACACGTTTTTCAAAGAAATTAGTTTTTCCTTGAAGAGAAATCATGTCCATGAAATCGAATGGATTCGCTGATCCGTAAACGCGCTCGCATCCTAATTCAACCAAAAGTCTATCGGCAACAAACTCTAAATACTGTGTCATTAAACCAGCATTCATACCAATTAAACTTACCGGAAGAGATTCAGTTACAAACTGTCTTTCGATATCTAGTGCATCAACAATAATTTCTTTAATTCTTTCTTTTGGTACTTTGTTTACCAAATGGTGATTGTGAAGGTGAACTGCAAAATCACAATGTACGCCTTCGTCACGCGAAATCAATTCATTAGAGAAAGTTAAACCTGGCATTAAGCCACGTTTTTTCAACCAATAAATTGAACAGAAAGCACCTGAGAAAAAGATTCCTTCAACAGCAGCAAAAGCAATAAGTCTTTCAGCAAACGAATCAGACTCGATCCATTTTAAAGCCCATTCTGCTTTTTTACCAATTGCAGGGAAAACTTCCAAAGCATTAAATAATTCTGCTTTTTCTGCTTCGTCTTTAACGTAAGTATCAATTAATAAAGAATAAGTCTCACTGTGAATATTCTCCATCATAATTTGGAATCCGTAGAAAAACTTCGCTTCTGCATATTGAACTTCATTTACAAAGTTCTCAGCAAGGTTTTCATTTACGATTCCGTCAGAAGCTGCAAAGAATGCTAAAATATGCTTAATAAAATATCTTTCATCGTCATTTAGCTTGTTATTCCAGTCTGTCAAATCTTGGTGTAAGTCAATTTCTTCAGCAGTCCAAAAACTTGCTTCCATTTTCTTGTACCATTCCCAAATATCATGATGTTTAATCGGAAAAATAACGAAGCGGTTTTTATTTTCTTGTAATATTGGTTCGATTTGTGACATGACAGATTCTGTTAATTTTTTTATTGAATTTTTACTTATTCAGTAGACTACAAAGATTGTCATTTAACGTCAAAAATGAAAGCCAAACTTATTCACAATTTGAGGTAGTTTTTAACAACGTTAAATTTTCCAAATATTTTCATACAAATAATTAATTTACTGTAAATGAATGATTTAAATACACCAGTTGTCTCGTGAAGCCCCGTAAAATATAGACTTTTTAATATAAAAAGCAAGAGATTTAAAATAGTTTTAAAAAGTTTTTTTTTGAGTCAAAACTTTATTTTTTTGAGTCAAAATATATAGTCAAAAAGACTATATAAGAATAGCCGATTTTCTAAGAATTTTTATGTTCTTCAGCCACTTTTTCAAGCTCCAAATACCAGTCTTCTCCAAAACGTCTTATCAACGCTTCTTTGACAAATTTATAAACTGGAACTTCCAATTCTTTTCCTAACGAACAAGCATCATCGCAAATATCCCATTTGTCATAATTCACCGCAGCAAATTCTGTGAAGTCTTTGACACGAATTGGATATAAATGACAAGAAACTGGTTTTTTCCAATCTACGATTCCTTGGTTGTAAGCCTGCTCGATGCCGCAAAGCGCAGTTTTTCCATCAAAAATCACATAAGCACAATCTTTATTATCAATAAGCGGTGTTTCAAGATCACCATCGGTTCCGGTTACCCAAGTTCCTTGTGCTTCGATTGCTGCAATTCCTTCTTTTCGTAAAAAGGGTTTTACTTTTGGATAGATTTCTTCTAAGATTTTCGTTTCAGCCTCATTTAAAGGCGCGCCCGCATCTCCATCAACACAACAAGCCCCTTTACAAGCAGACAAGTTGCACACAAATTCTTTCTCCAGAATATCTTCTGAAATAATAGTTTTACCTAACTGAAACATGATATTAAAATACTCTAATTTATAAAGTGCAAAGATAGTCAAAGAAAGCAGATAAAATACTTTCAAATTTTTCTACAGGTTTGAAGGAAAATTTAACGCAGAGGACGCAAAGGTTTCCACAGAGTTACACAAAGTTTTATGGAGCAGAACTTTTTAAGCTCACAAGGTTTCAAGATCTAACTTTAAAATCTTTGTGTAACTCTGTGGAAAATCTTTGCGAATCTGTGTGGTAAAAAGAATCATTTGTTATAAATATCACTTTTTTGACAACTAAAACGTGTTTTTATAACAAAAGTGAATTGTATTGAAAAAACACCTAACTTTATTATCTACTTTTGCAGCAGTTTTTAATCCCTTAAAATCAAAGCGATATGTTAGATATAGACTTCAAAGAAATCATTACAGTTAGTATGGTGCTTTTTGCCGTAATTGATATTGTTGGTTCAATTCCGATTATTGTCAATCTACGCGCAAAAGTGGGACACATCGAATCTGAAAAAGCTTCTATTGTAGCTGGTGCTATTATGATTGTTTTTCTTTTTGTTGGAGAAGGCTTATTGAACCTTATAGGTATCGACGTGCATTCGTTTGCCGTGGCAGGTTCTTTTGTTTTATTCTTTCTGGCATTAGAAATGATTTTAGGAATTAGAATTTATCGTGACGAAGAACCCGGTTCTGCTTCTATTGTTCCCCTTGCCTTTCCTCTAATTGCCGGTGCAGGAACTATGACGACTTTATTATCTCTTCGATCTCAATTTCACACTATTAATATTATCATTGCGATTTTATTGAATATAATCTTGGTTTATGTTGTTCTAAAATCGTCTAAAAAGATTGAAACTTTGTTAGGAGAAAACGGACTTGGAGTAGTTCGTAAGACGTTTGGCGTGATACTTTTAGCAATTGCTGTTAAATTATTCGCTGCTAATGTTAAAGGTTTGTTTGTCTAAATTTTATTTTTATAAATTTACGCCGTAAAATATTCTAAAATACAACTTGGAGTTCATTTTCACTTTAAGTTCTACTTTTATTATTTTAGACAAACAAAGACAATCATATGAAAATTTTCACTTCAATCTTAGTGCTTTTAGCATTAGCTCTAATTGTTTTTAATATTACGCTGCTAGACTTTAAAAATCCTTTTCAAGGAGACAGTATTGTAGCTTTTATTGGAATCGCAGCTTCATTTTGCGCTGTTCTTATTCTTTTGATCTTTAGGATTTCAAAAAGAATTGAGGAAAAAATGAATGAAAACAGATAACATGTTTGACGTTTTAATTATTGGCGGTGGAGTTTCAGGTATGTCTTGTGCTCTTGTCTTAGGATCCGCAAAAAACAAAACTTTTGTTACTGACAAAAAAATCGGGATTTTTACTCATCAGAAAAATTCTTCTTTACAAGAGGCAATCTTTTACAATGCTTATGGTATTTCACCAGGCAAATTAGGCTCTGAATTGCTGATTGAAAGCACACAGGATTTGGCGATAACTTATCCGCATATTACTCAAATTCCGAATGAGAAAGTAATTCGACTTGAAGGCAGTTATCCTGAATTTACTGTAGTTACCAACAAAAATTCTTATAAAACAAAAAATATAGTTGTCGGAATTGGTTCTGCTAATACTTTTGATATTGAAGGTTTAATGCAATATGTTGAACCCCATAAAAAAGCACTTCCAGAAAAACAGCGAATTCAGCTTAAAAACGACGACCATAAAGTTGCCGACGGCATTTATGTGATTGGAACTTTAGCCGGCTGGAGAAGCCAATTGGCAATTGCTGCCGGAAGCGGTGCTGCTGTTGCAACTGATATTCTAACTTTATGGAATAACGGCGTGCAGACTCATGCGCACGATAGTATTCGATAAAAACATTTACAAAATTATAAACCACATAAGTTATATAAGTAAATATAATGCTCTATGCATCTATATTAAATGAACTTATATAACTTATATGATTTATCTTTTTATTTAACCGAAACGATTTCTGTGACTTTAATGTGATTTTCATCATCGGTTTTCCATTTTTCTCCCTTTACAGAAACTACGTCGCCAATTTTTACTTGCTTATAGTTTTGCGGTCCGCCCACGTTTACGATACTGATTGTGGCAAAATATACTTCTTTTTTGTCAGTAGTAATTTTTGCTGTATAACCGTCTTTTCCAGATTCTATAGATTCTACTTTTCCTGAAACTGCACCATTTGTATCATTTTTCATAGTTGTGCAGGAGATTACAAAAGCCATTAGAAGCACTAGAAGGCTTATTCTTTTTAAATTTTTCATATTTGAGTTTTAGTCACAAAGTAAGTCAAGTTTACGAAGCTTTGTTTTATGTTATTATTAAATTTCTTTTCAAAATTTATGCCAGCTGGATACAGCTTCCTGCAATCACTTTTAAATTACTTTCAAATTGTTTCCAAACCCTGATATATTTTAGAACACCATTTATTGGATTACTATCATAACTTCCTTTTAATGAAATAGTAACTGCAACCACGGCAGAATCATCTATCACATTTATAATTTGATCTGAAGCTTCTAAAAAATCAATTTTCATTTTCCCCGAACGATAGGAATTCAAATCAAATTCTTTATTGATTGTTTGTCCATCTGGAAGATTGAATAATAAATCATCGTGCAGGATTGTCTCCAAAGCAGAAACATCCGAATTTTTAATAGCAGTTAGAAGTTCTATTTCTGCATTAATAACGGTTTCTATTTTCATCGTATAAAAAATTGAAGTTACTTCTTAGGATTCAGAATTGTTTTAATCATCGCGTCATCTTTTAAGATCACATCATAATAATACAATTCTCCATACAACTGTCTCGCAAATTCGGCAGTAATATATCGGTTTACAAGCGATTTGGTTTTATCTAATTTTAAATCCAAACCTGTCATAAGGATATAGTTTTTGAATTTTTTGAAATACACATCAGAGGTTTTCATTTTGTTTAAAAACGCAGCAAAACTAAGTCCTGCAAAAGCATCTCTATTTTTATCTAATTCTTCAAAAACAAAATGGCCTACAATTCCAGTTTGCAATAGATAACCAACATTTTCATTTCCATGCTCAGCTTCCATCGGAACAAAAACATCGGGAACAATTCCGCCGCCGCCGTAAACGATTTTACCTTTAGGAGTTTTGAATTTTAAAGAATCAGCCACTTTTATACTGTCTCTTGCATATAATTCACCTGTAGCAATTCTAGATTCTGATTCTTTGAAATATTCTTCGTTTCCTTTTTTATAGGGTTTCTGAATTGATCTTCCAGTTGGAGTATAATAACGCGCAACAGTCAACCTTACAGCCGATCCGTCGTTAAAATCCATTTCACGCTGTACTAGACCTTTTCCGAATGAACGTCGGCCTACAATTGTACCTCGGTCATTATCTTGAATTGCTCCAGCTAAAATTTCGCTGGCAGAAGCACTGTTTTCATTAATTAAAACATATACTTTTCCAGTTTCAAAACTACCTGCTTTTGTTGCATACGTTTTTTCAGTCGTACCATTTTTACTTTTCGTAAAAACAATCAGCTGTTTGTCTTTTAGAAATTCATCTGCGATTGCTATTGCTTCTTCCATGTAACCGCCTCCATTGTCACGAAGATCAATTACAAGTGATTGAATTCCTTTTTGTTTGAGTCTTGTTAAACCAGTTTTAAATTCATTAAAAGTGGTTTCGGCAAAACGATTGATTTTGATGTATCCAACATTATTTCCAATCATCAAAGAAGCATCAACGCTTTTAATTGGAATAATATCTCGTTTTACTTTAAACTTTAATTTCTTTTGTTCTGATTTTCTAAAAACTGTTAATTCGATTTCCGAACCCTGCAAACCTTTTAATTTTGAGAATAAGCTGTCTGAAGGTAATTTTCTACCGTATAATTTGGTTTTCCCGGCAAATAAAATTCGGTCTCCAGATTTTAGTCCCGCTTTCGCTGAAGGTCCGTTTTCGATTGGTTTTATAATCGCAACAGAATCTTTATACATATAAAAATTAATTCCGATTCCGACGAAATCTCCCTTCATACTTTCAGCAACTTCTGCTTGTTCGCTTGGCGGAATATAAACAGAATGCGGATCTAATTTAGAAAGAATATTATCGACTGTAAGATTTACAATCGAATCTGTATTGACACTATCAACATATTCTGTATTGATAAAATCAATTAATTTGTTAAGCTTAGTTTTAGAGTAATTTTTAGCCAAAAGCTGGTCGCTTGCAGGAGCATTCATAAGGCTGCCGGCAATTGTTCCAAGAGCAAAAGTCGCTCCTATAACTATTGGTAAATATTTTGAGTTAAATTTCATTACTCTTCTAAAACAGGAATATGTTCTACTTCAACACCTGCTTTTATTAAAAATTGAATTCCAGAATCGTCACGATATCCGTCTTTGTACACCACTCTTTTTATTCCCGATTGATGTATTAATTTACTGCATTCTTTGCAAGGTGAAAGTGTAATGTATAAGGTTGCACCTTCGCAAGATTGTGTCGATCTTGCTACTTTTAGAATTGCATTTGCTTCGGCGTGTAAAACGTCCCAGCGAGTCAGACCATTTTCATCTTCACAGCAATTTTCAAATCCAGATGGCGTACCATTGTAACCATCAGAAATAATCATTCTGTCTTTTACTATAATGGCACCAACTTGTTTTCGTTTACAATACGAAAGCAGACTCCACTCTTTTGCAATTCGCAGATAAGCTTTATCGTATTTATTCAGTTTTTTTACTTCCATTTATATTATCTGTTCCAAATCGGACTTTCAATAATCATCGGAATTACAACTCCAATAATAAAAGCCGACATTACTAGTGCCCAGTCGCGTTTTGAAAAACGGAAAACAGTCTGCACTATATATGAAATTACCAGCACAACAAAAACAACTACCAATTGAGCAGCTTCAATTCCTAGAGCAAACTCTCCCAAAGGTAACAATTTTGATGTTGCAGATCCTCCTAATATTGTTTTGAAATAATTAGAGAAACCTAAACCATGAATAATTCCAAAGAATAAAGTTATGAAAAATACCAGATTCACGCCATCATTTTTAGAAGTCTTTCCTGCTGTAAACAAATGATACAGAGCGGTTACTAAAATTGTTATTGGAATAAGAAATTCTACAATATTTACTTTTATCGCTATTATGCCGTAAACGGAAAGAATTAAAGCTAATGTGTGTCCAATTGTAAACAAGGAAACTAAGAGAAAAATTCTTTTCCAGTCCTTAAATAAATACGGAACGGTTAAGGCGATTAAAAAAAGAACGTGATCGTAGGCATTAATATCCAAAACGTGTTTTAATCCTATTTGAAAATAAATCCAAAATTGTGACATAGGTATTCTATAATTAAATAATTAGGGGTTGTAAACTTACGATTAATTTTCAAAATTAAAGATCTAAGCACTTAATTCATTCAATAAAAATAAGTTAAATTTTATGAGAAATTTAAAAACAATAATTTAAAAATAGGATTATATTTGTTGCATAAAAACCGATTTAATTATGCCATTTTCAGAATTATTTGATAACGAATTCAAACAAAGAAACAGAGGTCATTTCTCTGCAATTGTGCGTGTAGCTTTCGCTGACGGACATGTAAGTCCAGAAGAAAAAGACTTTTTGGACAAATTAGCTTCAAGATTAGAAATTTCAGCAGAAGAATATACAGAAATTCTTAAAGATCCGTGGAAACATCCAATAAACCCACCTTATTTATATACTCAACGTTTGGAGCGTTTATATGATTTAGCAAGAATGGTTCATGTAGATCATCATTTAGGAGACCAGCAAGAAGTTATGTTAACTCGTATGGGATTAGCATTAGGATTCACTCCAGGAAACGTAAACTACATTGTTGCTAAAGCTCTTTCTTTAGTTGACAAAAAAGTAGACTTAGATACTTTCCTTTTCGAAATGGAAAATATGAACAAGTAATTTTTTAGTATTCAGTTTACAGTCACAGTATTCAGTTTTTTACTGATGCTTAAATTGAAATAAAATAAAAAACCCGAGAGATTTAAAATCTTTCGGGTTTTCTGTTTTAAACTGAATCCTAACTTTTCCGCAAAAGAAACCCGACAGGTTTTAAAAACCTGTCGGGTTTGAAATGTAAGCTAGAGTTAAACAGTCTCTAAAAACTGTGACTGTGACTGAGACTGAGACTGAGACTGAAAACTGAATACTTTATTCAGCTGCCATAAATTCCTCAGCTTTTTCTACCATATTATAGCTTCCGCAGAAAAATGGAACTCTTTGGTGCAGTTCGGTCGGTTGGATTTCCATAATTCTTCCAAAACCATCTGTGGCTTTTCCTCCAGCTTGTTCTGCAAGAAATGCCATTGGATTACATTCATATAATAAACGTAATTTTCCTTTTGGCGCTTTTGAACTTGTCGGATAAATATATACTCCGCCTTTGATCATATTTCGATGAAAATCGGCAACCAGACTTCCTATATATCTAGAAGTATAAGGTCTGTCCCCTTCTTCGCGCTGGCAGTATTTAATGTAATTTTTTACTCCCTGCGGAAAATGAACATAATTACCTTCGTTGACCGAATAGATGTGTCCGTCTTTCGGAAACTTCATATTCGGATGTGAAAGATAAAATGTTCCAATCGCTGGGTTTAAAGTAAACCCATTTACTCCATAACCTGTTGTGTAAACCAGCATTGTCGAAGTTCCATAAATTACGTAGCCTGCTGCAACTTGATTGATTCCCGGTTGTAAAAAATCCTCGCTAGTTACCGGAGTTCCTATTGGAGTAATTCTTCTGAAAACAGAAAAAATAGTTCCCACAGAAACATTAACATCAATGTTTGAAGATCCGTCAAGCGGATCCATTAAGATAACGTACTTATTATTATGACAGTTGTCGCTCCCCTGAACTGTAATAAAATCGTCGTTTTCTTCAGAAGCAATACCACAGACAATCTCACGGTTTATTAACGTCTGGATAAATACTTCGTTTGCATAGACATCTAATTTTTGCTGGTCTTCGCCCTGAATATTCTGCTCGCCTACAGCGCCGATAATATCTACTAAACCCGCTTGGTTTACTTTATGATTGACCACTTTTGCTGCCAATCGAATAGAGTTGATAATTCGCGAGAGCTCTCCCGACGAATACTGAAATGCTTTTTGGTTCTCAATAATAAACTCTCCCAGTGTTTTATTGCGTTCTTCCATTGCTAAATCGTTATAGTTTTAATTTTAAGTCACAAATATCGCTTATTTTGTGAGAATGATTTAAAAATTATTTTGTTAGTTTGCTACTATTGTATATTTGCTAATATTTTACATAAAGCAACAATCAAAGCTCTGTTTTCTTTGATAATATGTAGATAAAAATACGAATACATGAAATTGCCTCTTGCATATCTTTGTGAAAACAAATGCTGCATTAGGAAAAAGCAATACTATAAAGGACAAAAAAATAACGTTTACCAATTATGAATATTAGAAAAGGAAATCCTGAAGATATGAAATCGGTGTTGGGGCTAATTCAGGAGCTGGCAATATTCGAAAAAGAACCCGAAGCGGTTGTTATTACAGAAGAGGATTTAGTGCGTGATGGTTTTGGGGAAAAACCATTATTTCATGTTTTTGTTGCAGAGATCCAAAACGACGAAAAACAAAAAGAAATTGTTGGAATCGCTTTATACTATTACCGCTACTCTACCTGGAAGGGAAAAACAATACACCTTGAAGATTTAATTGTAAAAGAGAAAATGCGCGGTACTGGTTTAGGTTCTGCTCTGTATGCCGAAATCATGAAGCAAGGTAAAAGAGATGGAGTGAGAAGAGTAGAATGGAATGTTTTAGCCTGGAACACACCTGCAGTTAATTTTTACAAGAATTCCGGCGCAAAAATTCTAGAAGACTGGCAAGTGGTTCAAATGGATGAAGCTGGAGTTAATTCGTTCTTAGAAAAATTATAAAAGTAGTTTGCACAGTTTAAAAGGTTTTTGCCACGAATTTCACTAATTTTCACTAGTTAATTCGTGTCAATTTGTGTCAATTTGTGAAATTCGTGGCGAACTAACAAAGATTTAAATCCTTTTAATTGAAATAATTCGGGCAAAAAAATTAAAAAATACTAGGTTTCGATTTGAATCTGAAATCTAAAATCTAAAATCTATTAATTAAAAATGAGAGTATTTAAATTTGGTGGAGCATCGGTAAAAGATGCAGATGGAATTAAAAACGTATACGACGTTTTACAAAAAGTGGGATATGAAGATGTGATTTTGGTAGTTTCGGCGATGGGTAAAACTACAAATGCTCTTGAAGTTGTTATCAAAAATTATTTTGAAAAATCGGCAGAATTAAGTTCTTCTGTACAAGAAATAAAAAAATATCACAATCAAATATTATTAGATTTATTTGAAGACGAAAAACATGAGGTTTTTGCTGCCGTAAATGCGCAGTTTGCTGAATTGGAATATTTTTTATCGCATAATAAATCTCCAAACTATAACTTTGTTTACGATCAAGTAGTAAGTTTTGGTGAATTAATTTCGACTAATATCTTAAGTCATTTCATGAATTTCATGGGAATTCAGACGCAATGGCTTGACGTTCGTAATTTCATCAAAACAAATGCAAATTATAGAGATGCAGAAGTAGATTGGGAAACTACACAACAGCTTATCAGCAAAAATGTTCCTAGAAAAACATTAAATATTACTCAGGGATTTTTGGGTGCAGACGAAAATAATTTCACTACAACTTTAGGCCGTGAAGGTTCTGATTATACTGCGGGAATTTTTGCTTACTGCTTAAATGCTGAAAGTGTTACAATTTGGAAAGATGTTCCTGGAGTTATGAATGCCGACCCTCGTTATTTTGAAAATGCGAGTTTATTAAACCAAATTTCATATCGTGAAGCTATCGAATTAGCATTTTATGGTGCAACGGTAATTCACCCAAAAACATTACAGCCATTACAGAAAAAAGAAATTCCGTTATACGTTAAATCTTTTATCAATCCGTTATTAAAAGGAACTTGTGTTTCTAAAGGAGTTGATTTGGAACCACAATATCCATGTTTTATTGTAAAAAGAGAACAGCTTTTAATTTCACTTTCATCAATTGATTTTTCTTTTATAATGGAAGAAAATATCAGTGAGATCTTTGGATTATTCCACGAATTTAAAATCAAAGTAAACTTGATTCAGAATTCTGCGATTAGTTTCTCTGTTTGTGTGGAAGATAAATTTGGAAATTTCAACGATTTGAATGCGATTCTTTCGAAAAAATTCAAAGTTGACTTTAATGAAAATGTGACTTTATACACGATTCGTCACTTTAACGAAGATGCTTCTCACACTGTCGAAGCTAACAAAGAAGTTTTATTAAAACAAGTCAGCCGCGAAACGATGCAGATTGTGACTAAAGAACTAAATTAATTTTCTAAGCGTTAATTATTTCAATTCATTATAAAAGGTTTCATCTTAATTGATGAAGCCTTTTTTTAATTATATTTAGTAGTTTTATCAAAAAGTATAAAGTAATTTATCTCATTATATGATAACCAAAAAATTCACAATAGTCCTTTTACTTGTTTTCATTATCATATTCATTGGTATAGACTTAAGTCCTATATTAAAAAAAGAAAATGTAAATGACATTTCATTTTCAGATTTCAGAAATTCAATTGGTCCTTTCTTAACATTTATTGCAGTTTTTATAACTTATAAGAAACTATTGAGAAACGAAAAAAATGAAGAAAAACAAAGCACTTCATCATTTTAAAAACTCAAAATTTCTGTTTCTATTTTTCCCAATTATAAATACTACTTTTGACTTTTCAGAGTTAAAGTATTATGTTGAAAAAATTACTGTTTTTGACGGTTTTCTTCTGGTTTTCTGCGCTTCAGGCTCAGGAAACTGAATCGCTATACAAAACCAAAAAAATAGTAACATCAAAAGATACCATTCGGCTGGAAAAAGTGAGTATTAATTCGAGTTTCTTCGAGCTTTTAAATACCAAAAACGAACCAATTGATTCGACTTTCTACAAAATTGATTTTCAAAAAGGCTTTTTACTTTTAAATGAAAAATTCCAATCTGCTTCTGACACTTTAATTGTCAACTATCTAAAATATCCCGATTTCTTAACTAAAGAATACAGTCTTTACAAATCGGATCAGATTGTAAGCAGCGACGTTGGAACCGAAAAATTGTACCGAATTGATAATAATGCAAATGCTAAAAAAGTAACGCCTTTTGATGGTTTGAATACTTCTGGAAGCATTACGCGAGGCATTACAGTTGGGAATAATCAGAGCACGGTTTTAAATTCCAATTTAGATTTACAGATTACGGGTAAAATTTCAGATAAAGTCAGCTTAAGAGCTTCTCTTCAAGATAATAATATTCCCCTGCAGGATGGCGGTTATTCGCAAAAGCTGGATCAGTTCGATAATATTTTCATGGAACTTTTCAGTGACGATTGGAACATTCGCGCAGGCGATGTTTTCTTAGAGAATCGGAAAACACAATTTTTGAGTTTTAATAAAAAGGTTCAGGGAATTTCTGCCAGCTTTGATTTTGATACCGAAAAAAGTAAAACGAATGTTTTTGCATCTGTTGCTTTTGTAAAAGGACAATATGCTAAAAGTACTTTTATAGGTCAAGAAGGAAATCAAGGTCCGTATAAACTAAAAGGTCAAAACGGTGAGTTATATGTTTTGGTTATTTCAGGTTCAGAACGTGTTTATGTAAACGGTGTTTTGCTAAAACGCGGCGAAAACAACGATTATGTAATTGATTATAATGCGGGAGAAATTGTTTTTACTTCGCTTTTCACCATAACTTCAGAAATGAGGATTAATGTAGAATACCAATATTCAGAAAGAAATTACAATCGATTGGTAACATACGCCGGCGCCACACACGAAAATAAAAACTGGAGTTTTGGCGGTTATGTCTATTCTGAAAATGACATGAAAAATCAGCCTTTGCAGCAAAATCTTTCTACAGCACAAGTCCAGATTTTGAGTGAAGCTGGAGATAACATCAATTTAATGAAAGCGCTTTCTGCCTACGAAGATAGTTATGCCGACAACAAAATCTTGTATAAAAAAACATTGGTAAATTCAGTGGAAGTTTATGAATATTCTAATAATCCAGCCGATGTTCTGTACAATGTAAGATTTAGTCTTGTTGGTGCAAATGCTGGAAATTATATCATTCAAAACAACAATTCTGTCGAACGAATTTATCAATATGTTGCGCCTGTTAATGGAGTTCTGCAAGGAAATTATGAGCCAATTGTACAGCTTGTAGCACCAATTAAACTTCAGGTTGCTACTTTTTTAGGAAAATATAATCCGGACGAGAAAACTTTAGTCGATTTTGAATTGGCTGTGAGCAATAACGATCAAAATTTATTTTCTAAAATTGATGATGGCAATAATGAAGGCGTTGCTTTTAAAACAAATATTAAAAAACGTCTTTTCTCCAAAAGCTGGAATTTAGATGTTTTTGGAAATTATCAATATGTGCAGCAAAATTTCAAATCGGTTGAGCGTTTATATAATATTGAATTTAACCGCGACTGGAACTTAACGGGAACACTTTTGGGCAATCAAAGTCTGCTGGTTACAGGTTTAAATTTTGATTTATATTCTAAAAAGGAAACTTCTAATATAGGATTAATAAATTATCAATTTGAGAAATTAGATTTCAGCGAAAGTTATACCGGCTCCAGACACACAACAACAGCTCTCTTTAAAATAAAAAACTGGACGATCGAAAACAATGGGAGTTTTTTAAATTCTGATGCAACTGCTTCAACCTCAAAATTCATTCGAAACCAAACCCGAACCAAATATCATTTTGGTAAAAACTAGATTGGAGGCAGTATGCAATTAGAAGACAATCAGGAAAAAGATAAAATTACCAATCAGTTTTCGGCTTTAAGCCAAAGATTCTCAGAATATGGCGTTTTTACGGGAAGAGGCGACAGTACTAAAGTTTTTGTCGAAATAGGCTTTTTACAAAGGAGAAATGATAGTTTACAAAACGGACTATTGCAGCACGTTAATAATTCGCAGACTTATTATTTAAAGTCGAAATTGATTCAAAACAAAAAAACTGATTTAGCGGTTTATGCAAGTTATCGAAATTTAGATTTTACAGATAATACGAGAAAAAATGAACCTTCATTAAATTCCAGAGTTTTATATAATGATCGTTTTTTCAATCAATTGATGCAGATTGGAACAGCTTACGAAACAAGTTCTGGAACTATTGCACAACAGGAATTTACGTATGTTGAAGTTCCAACTGGACAGGGAGTTTATACTTGGAATGATTATAACGGAAACGGAATTCAGGAATTACAGGAATTTGAAGTTGCAGTTTTTCAAGATCAGGCAAAATATGTCCGAATCTTTTTACCGAACCAGATTTATATTAAAACCAACCAAAATAAGTTTTCGCAGTCTTTGACATTGAATCCGCTGCAATGGCAGAATGAGAAAGGTTTTAAAAAGCTTTTGTCTTATTTTTATAATCAAACGTCCTTTATAATGGATCGAAAAGTAAAAAGTGAAGGCGAAAAGCTCGAACTTAATCCGTTTGACTCTTCAGAAGAAAATATTTTAGGATTGAATTCGAGTTTTAGAAACAGTTTGTTTTACAATCGAGGCCGGCAAAAACATTCTGTTACGTATTCTTATCTGGTAAATAAAGGCAAAAGCCTGCTTTCTATAGGTTCGCAAAATGTCCGCAATTATTCGCATCAGCTTCAATACACTCATTTGTATCAAAAAAGCTGGCTGTTTAATCTTTTTGGCAAAACCATAAAAACTGATTTGGTTTCTGAAGATTTTACTGAGAAGAATTACGACATTAATGGCTGGCAGCTCGCCCCAAAAATTAGTTATTTGTTTTCTAAAAACACCAAATTGGATTTCTTTTATGAGCTGCAAAACAAGAAGAATCAAATTGGCAATTTTGAAACTTTAAAACAAAACAGAATCGGAACTTCTTTTTCTTATGCCGGAGAAAAGAAAGTAACCGTAAATGGTGAATTTTCTTTTTATGAAAATAAATTTGACGGAAATGAATTTTCATCTGTCGGTTTTCAGATGCTTGAAGGACTGCAGGCTGGATCAAATTTAGTTTGGAAACTTCTTCTGCAAAAGAATATTACGTCTTTCTTAGATGTTAATTTAAATTATCAGGGCCGTAAAAGCGAAACAGGAAATACGATTCATACAGGAAATGTTCAGCTTCGTGCATATTTTTAATGACCTGAGAAAAAGATGACAAAAAATTGTTTAATTTTAGTTTGAATTTAAACATATAACCTTATGAAAAAATTAGTATTAATCTGTTTTTTAGTTGTTTTCTACTCTAATTTCTACGCTCAGGAAACAACTGCAAAAACTGCGAAAAGTAAAACAGAAGCTTCAGCAAAAAAAGCAAAATCAACTGCAGATAAAGCTTCATCTGATGCAAAAAAAGAAGCTTCAAAGTCTAAAAAAGCAGCAGACGATGCGAAAGAAGCATCGGCAAAAGCAAAAAAAGAAACTGCTGATAAAGCAAAAAAAACTGCAGATAAGGAAGCCGCTAAAGCTAAAAGCGATGCAAAAAAAGCAACAACTGAATCTGACAAAGCTAAAAAAACAGCAGACAAAGCTACAGCTGATGCTAAAAAAACAGCTGCAAAAGCTGACGATGTAAAAGCTGATGCAAAGAAAACTAAGGCAAAAGCTGACGCTACAAAAAAATCAGCTGCAAAGACTTTGAAGGAAACAAATGAAAAAGCACCAGCTGTTCCAGATAAAGTTACAGGTGAATATAATGGTAAAAAAGTATATACTGGACCAAGAGGTGGTAAATACTACATTAATAAAAATGGGAATAAAACTTATATTCAGGATTAGTTTAAAAGGTTCTGAGAGACTAAGGTGCTGAGGCACTAAGGTTCTGAGAATCTAAGAAACACTATTTGAAGCCGAACTATTGTTCGGCTTTTTTTTCATAAAAAAAATACTCCGAACCTTAGTGCCTCAGCATCTTAGAACCTTAAAAAAAATATTGAGTTAATAATTTAGTAATATCCTTAAAATAACATAGAAAACATATTTCTTTATCTTCGTTTTTAAAAAGCGTTAAAAATGAGCATTGATTATTCTGCGAATAAAACTATTTTAGTAGCTCCATTAAATTGGGGACTTGGCCATTCAACTCGATGCATTCCCATCATTAAAGCGCTCCAGGAGAATAATTATATTCCCATTATTGCTTCAGATGGTGTTGCTTTGGCTTTGCTGCGAAAAGAGTTTCCTTATATACAAACTTTAGAACTGCCTTCTTATCATATTGAATATGCAAAGAATGGTAAAAACTTTAAATGGAAGCTGATCAAAAATCTTCCTAAAATGATTACTGCTATTTTAGATGAGAAAAAAATGGTCAATAGCTGGATCAAAAAATACGGTATTGATGGTATAATCTCAGATAACAGATTAGGGGTTTTCAGCAAAAAAGTGCCTTCTGTTTTTATGACGCATCAATTGAATGTGATGACTGGCAATACTACTTGGTTTACGAGTAAATGTCATCAGCATTTTATTAAAAAATATACTGAATGCTGGGTTCCTGATACAAATGATGAAGTAAATCTTACTGGAGATTTAGGTCATCTTAAAAGCAACGAACTCAATTTAAAATATATTGGACCGCTGAGCCGCATGAAGAAAAAGGATACTCCTAAAATATATGATCTAATGATTATATTATCGGGACCTGAGCCACAGCGTACTTACTTAGATGAAAAGCTGCAGAAAGAAGCAGCTAAATATCCTGGTAAAGTAGTTTTTGTACAGGGAATTATTCAAAAGTCACAGGAAAAATGGCAGGCAGGAAATATAACGTATTATAATTTCATGAACTCAAAACAGCTGGAACAAACTTTTAACGAAAGTGAGTTTGTATTATGCCGCTCAGGTTATACTACTGTAATGGATTTAGCCAAATTGGGTAAAAAAGCTTTTTTTATTCCAACTCCTGGTCAATATGAACAAGAATATCTGGCGATAAAACTTCAAGAGGAAAATTTAGTACCGTATGCCATGCAGGACGACTTTACTATTGAAGATTTATCAAAAGTAAAGTCGTTTAAAGGATTGTCCCAATTTGAAAATAATATCGACTGGGATTCCTTATTTACTGTTTTCGAGAATAATTCTCATTAAAAATCCGTATTTATCAATGTCTTTACTATAGAGAATCCGTTTAATCTGCGTCAAAATTAGAACACAGATTAAACGGATTTTTATTCGCAAAATCACTAATTAACAGGGATTTATTTTTATTCTTTTAGAAATTAAACTGCACTTGTAATCTTAGAACGTTTCCTTTCTGTCTGTTTATTGGGAGTGCACTGTCTTCAAAAGTTCTGTCTGCAATTACATAAGATGCTGTTAATTCGAAAGCTTTAATTGGCTGCCACTCGACACCTAATTCATAATCTCTAACCACATAACTTCTGGCATCTTTCTCGTATTTTTTTCCTCCGTCATAATATTGAAATTTGGCGAAAGGATAAACATGTTGTTTTTTGATGTCCCATTTGTAGTTTAATAAAACGTATCCTCCATTCAAATCTGTTTCATCAACTGTATTGGTTTGTGGATTGTATCGAGGTCCTGTTCCGATGTTATATTCTGTCTGGATTCCGAATGGTTTTGGATATAAAACAAATGTTGCTCCTACCCTTTGGTCTTTTACATACTGCGGATCGTTTACTATAACTCCAGATGATATTTCTCCCGTAAAAGCCCATTTTCCTGTGTAAGCCTGAATTCCTGGTTCGATAATCTGACTTCCAATTACAAATGGATACGTTACTCTTGCAACCACATTTAGATCTCTATTTCCGTCCAGTTTATTTGCAATCTGTCCATTATAAACTCCAAAAGCAAATACACCAAAATCACCCGAACCTTTATAGCCATCTCTAACTAGCATCGCAAAACGCTCTCTAATTTCGGCTGGTGCCCAGTAAAAAAATATCCCTAAATCACGCTCATTTGCTATTGAACTATTTATAGCATCGGCACGGTCTAAAGTCAAACGCTGCGAACTTGACTGCATGTTTTCAAATCCATATGGAATTTTACTCTGCCCAACACGAACTCGGTACTCTTTTTTCTTATCAAAAGAAAGATCAAAATAAAGGTCACGAATTTGTACAAAATTTTGAATTCCTGTACTTGGCGAACTCGCAAAATCGGGTTGGAAATAGAAAAACACATTTGGATGAACCTGACCCGAAAACACTAAACGCGCACGGCGGATAAAAAGTCCATTGTTTGCTTTTGCATCTGGAGCTGTAGAAGTTGTTCCCCAGGATTTATCGCATTGATCGCAGGAAACTTTGTCGTTTGTAGAAAAAAGTCCGTTGTACCTGATTTGCGCATAACCTCTTAAAGAGATTCTGTCATACCAATGTTCTTCAACTCCTCCTCCAGATTTAGTCTCCGGAAGTTTCGCTTTGTTAATAGAATCTAAAATACGCATTACTTCGTTTTTTACATCCTGTTTATTTAGTTCTTGTTTGTTTGTTTCCTGCGCATTAGCGGCACAAGTTATCAGCAATAAAATGGCTGCTATTTTTCTTTTTATCATTAGTTCTGTAATTCCCTTAATTTCAGGATGCAAAGATGGAGCACCTATGTTAAGAAATCATTAACCAGATGTTACTATAATAAAAATTTAATGTTATGGCCCAAAACGAAATGTTGATTTATTGTTAAACACCTTCATTTTAGGGCTTTCAGCAAAAATGACGTTACGATTTTTTAACGTCTGTTTTTTGATTTTTAAATGCTTTTTCGAGCGTAAAAGAGAATTCTGAACCAATTCCGAACTCACTTTCTACATAAACCTTCTCTTTATGCGCTTCAATAATATGTTTTACAATCGCTAATCCTAAACCAGAACCTCCTTCAGAACGGGTTCCGCTTTTATCAACTCGGTAAAAACGTTCAAAAAGTCTTGGGATATTTTGTTTTTCAACTCCTTCTCCGTTATCGCTAATACGAATCAAGACTTTTTTCTTGGTTAAGTTTACAACTCCGACTTCTGTTAAACCGCCTTCTTTTCCGTATTTAATGGAATTCACAATTAGATTTTCTAAAACCTGCTGAATTCTGTCCTGATCTCCGCGAATGATAACTGACTGCACATTTTTACTTTCAAATGCCAATTTGATTTTCTTTTTATCGGCTTTCATTTCCAATAAATCAAAAACATTTTGAATGAGCTCAACGATATCAAAATCGGTCATATTTAGATCTAAATCGCCCGATTCTAATTTTGTGATCATATCCAAATCTTCAACTATATATATCAAACGCTCTACACCTTTTTCGGCACGTTTTAAATATTTTTTGCGAATGTGTTTGTCATCCATTGCGCCATCAAGTAAAGTTGAAACATAACCTTGTACGGTAAACAAAGGCGTTTTAAGTTCGTGCGACACGTTTCCTAAAAACTCTCTTCGGTATTGTTCTCGAATTTCGAGCATTTCGATTTCGAGTTTTTTATCGGTTGCAAACTTTTTCACTTCCCGCGAAAGCGTTTCCATATCAGTATTAATTGGCTGATTGATAAGCGTTGTTGATTCTAATAACGAAACCTCATCGTAAATTTTCTTTACTCTTCTATAAATGAAACGTTCTACGCGATATTGTATAACCAAGAACGAGAATATGTAAATCGCAATGATGAAAATTATTCCAAAAGCTACTTGATGTTTCAGTTGGTTTTTATAAAATAAAGACATTAGAATCAGCACAAATCCAGTCGAGAAGAGACTAATATACAATGCCGATTTTATAGCAAATTTGTATGTTTTTTTAAAATTAATTTTCATTGATAATATTTAACCATTAAGAGAATATTATGTTTTACCATGTAAGTGATATAAATTCAAAGCTCATAATTCTTACCATAAAAATAAGAATTTAAAAAGTTCATCTTATCAAAGTTTGAACTTTGACAAAGATGAACTTAGTATAGTATAACCAAAAGTACGTTCTATAATTTAAATGAAATTATATCCCTTATATGGTTCAAATTTTTATTGACTGTTTATACTTCAAATTTATACCCAACTCCTTTTATAGTTTTAAAAAGGTCTTCGCCTATTTTCTCGCGCAGTTTTCTGATGTGAACATCAATTGTTCTTCCTCCAACTACAACTTCGTTACCCCACACTTTATCCAGAATTTCATCTCTTTTAAAAACTTTTCCAGGTTTTGAAGCTAATAAATAAAATAATTCGAATTCTTTTCTTGGCAGAGCAATTTCTACATTGCCTTTTATGATTTTATATTCTTCACGGTTAATCTCGATTCCGCCTACATTTAAAGTATCTGAAACCACTTCTTGTTCTTTTAACCTTCTTAACAAAGCCTTTACTTTCGATACCAATAATTTTGGTTTAATAGGTTTGGTAATATAGTCATCAGCACCAGCGTCAAAACCAGCTACTTGAGAATAATCTTCACTTCTTGCTGTAAGGAATGTTATGATAACATTATTTAATTCAGGAATTTTTCTAATATGCTCGCACGCTTCCATTCCGTCCATTTCTGCCATCATCACATCCATAATAATTAATTCTGGCAATTCTTTCTGAGCCTTTGCTATAGCTTCTTTTCCGTTAGAAGCTGTAACAATCTGGTAGCCTTCTTGAGCAAGGTTATAGCCAACGATTTCTAAGATATCCGGTTCGTCGTCAACTAATAAAATCTTAGTTTGTGTTTTTTTCATAAATAGCAAAAATTGAGATTTTTACATCAAATCTTTTTAATTATTTATCCGATGTTTTTTATTTCACAGGGTAAATATACTAACAAAAGAACCTTTAAAAATTGGTGTTAACGGTAATTTAATCTGGTAACAATTTGATAATCTTTAGCACACAAAAACATAACAAGTTCGTAACATGGACTTCACGGCGCAGTTATTTCTTTGCACAAAAATAAATTAAACACAACACTGAAATGAAATTCAATTTAAGATTTCTCTTTATTGCATTATTTATCTGTACGATTTCGATCGCGCAAAACAAAGGTACAATTTCTGGAGTTCTAACCGACAAAGAAATGAACAATGAAGTTTTACCATTTGCTAATGTTTTAGTTAAAGGTACAAATATTAGCGTAAACACTGACGTAGACGGAAAATATTCGTTGAGCGTAAATCCAGGAAATTATACTCTTATTTTTAGTTTTTTAGGATATGAATCTGTAGAAACTCCAGTTGCTGTAAAAGCAAATGAAACTGTAGTAATCAATCAAACTCTTTCTTCTGGAAGTTATACACTTAAGGATGTAGTTGTTCAATCTTCTGGCGTTAACAGACAAAAAGAGTCTGCTTTACTTTTAGAACAAAAAAATGCCGTCGAAATTAAACAATCTATCGGAGCACAAGAACTTTCTAAAAAAGGGGTTAGCGATGCTGCTGCAGCTGTAGTTAAAACCACTGGTGTTACTAAACAGGAAGGATCAGGAAATATTTTTGTCCGAGGTTTAGGAGATCGTTACAATTCTACTACAATGAACGGATTGCCAATTCCTTCAAATGATGCAGAAAAGAAAAACATCAACTTAGACATTTTCTCTACCGATATTATTGAATATGTTTCTATTGATAAGGTTTATAACGGAAGATTTTTTGGAGATTTTGCTGGAGGAAATGTAGATATCGTTTCTAAAGACTACAAAGGAAATGGTTTCTTTAAAATTGATGCAGAATCAAAAGTAAACACTAATGCTGTTGGAGAAAACAATTTTACTTTGCAAAAAGGTCCTAATGCTTTTGGATTCAGTAAAGCTCAAATCCCGAGTAATCCATTAACACAATACAATTACAATACACTTCAATTTGACAAAAAAGCTCCAATTGCAGGTTCTTTCGGAATTTCTGGTGGTGATTCTTTTAAAGTTGGGGAAGAAGGTAAAATCAGCATTTTTGGAACAGCTTCTTACTCAAATGAATACTCATCTAGAACAAACGGTACTGCTAAAGCAAGCGTAAATGCGGCTGGTGTTGCTGGTAGAGATTTAGATTATAAATATCTTGCTTATAACACAAACACAACGGCAATGTTTAATGCAGGATATAAAATCAATAATAACAATAAAATTAATTTCAACACTTTGTTTATCAATACTTCTTCTCAGAAAAAAGAAGAATCATCAGGATACATGGTAGACTTAGCAAATGACGGAAACGGATATATCCGCAGAAATGATTACGAAAAAACTGCTTTGTGGGTAAATCAATTATTAGGTGAACATAAACTTAGCGAAAGAAGCACCTTAAACTGGGGAGGTTCTTACAACATTGTAAACCAAGATACTCCAGACAGAACTTACAACACTTTGAACAAAGTTGATAATGGATATGTTATTAACTCGCAATCTGCTCCAAATAACAACCGTTATTTTCAGAGTATCAAAGAAAATGAATTAGCTGCAAACCTATCTGTTAATTACAAATTTAAGAAAAACGACGAAGGAGATTATAAAGGAAAATTTACTCTTGGTTATAACGGAAGATTTAAAGACAGAAGTTTTGAAGCAACACAATTCAATTTCAAAACGACAACTTCTCCAATTAACTACGCAGGTACTATTGTGGATCCAAACAATTTAGATTTGTTTTACAATCAACAAAACTTCTCTAACAACTATTTTACAATTTCAACTTTCCGTGGAGGACCAGAATTATCAAATGCTCTTGATCCACAAACTTATAATGGTGACCTAACGATACATGGTGGATTCTTAAATACAGAATACAAATTCAACAAACTTACTGCAGTTTTAGGCTTGAGAGCAGAAGTTATTACTCAGAATGTTGACTGGAGTACACAATTAGATCCAGAAGGAGATAGTGATAAATTGGAGAAAACTGCTTTCCTTCCTAGTTTAATTTTAAAATATGAACTTAACGAAAAGCAAAACCTTCGTTTAGGAGCTAGTAAAACTTATACATTGCCTCAATTTAAAGAAAGATCTCCTTTCATTTATGAAGAGTTCCTTCAAGCGAAATTTGGTAACCCGTTCTTATATGCTTCTGATGATTATAATTTAGATATTAGATGGGAGTTATTCCCAAAAAGCGACGAAGTTCTTTCAGTAACAGCTTATGGAAAATATATCTTAAACCCTATCAATGAGGTTATTGTGAACTCTTCGACAAATGATATTTCATATGTGAATTCAGGTGACTACGGTTATGTTGTAGGAGCAGAACTAGATTACAAAAAAGTTCTTTTCACTTTTGATAGCGAAAATTCTAAAAAATTAACTGGAGGACTTAATGCATCGTACCTTTACAGTAAACAAGAATTAAATGGAGACAAAGTTCTTGAAGAAACTAACGGTACAATACCAACTGCCTTTACAAACACAACCGGCAAGTTTACTGGAGCTTCTCCATTATTATTAAATGCTGACATTTCTTTCTTTAATGAGTGGAATGACAAAAACAGTAACTTAACTACAACCCTTGCTTATACTTATTTTTCTGATAGAGTAAATGCAATTGGTACGCTCCAAAAAGGAGATTTAGTTGACAAAGCGGTTGGATCATTAGATTTTATTGCAAAGTCTAAATTGAATAAAAATATTGGACTTGGATTGGTTGTAAAAAACATTTTGGATCCAACAGTTAATAGAGTTCAAGAGAACAATTCTGGAGACGTAAACGTATTAAGCTATAAAAAAGGAGTTAACTTCAGCTTAGGACTAAGTTACGAATTCTAAAAATTTATTAAAATACAGCATATTTAACAAAGACAGCATTTAAGCTGTCTTTTGTTTTTTATAGTATTTAATAAAATTCATCATTCACAGCAGATTAGAAATAACAGTAAATATTAAGTTAACAACTTAACATTCTGATAATATTAAACCCACGTTAATTTAAAATAACATTGATGGTTACTTAACACCCAAAAAGTATTTGTGATCCATCTTTGCAACAAGAAATTAACACAACATTATTAAAAAAAACAAATGAAAAAATCAATTGTAAATTTAATTGGAATTCTTGCAATATCTGCAAGCTTATTCACAAGCTGTTCTTCAAGCGATGACGACAAAAAGCCATCTTCTTCTTTTGTAGTAGATGCTAATAACTTCAAAGGAACTATTACTGATGGTGAAGTAGTACTTACTGCAGGAACTACTTACAAATTGACTGGAGCTATAAAAGTAGAAAACGGAGCAACTTTAACTATTCCTGCTGGAACAACAATTGAAGGAACAGGCGGAACTGCATCTTATATCGCTGTTGCGCAAGGTGGAAAAATCAACGTAAATGGTACAGCTGCTAAGCCAGTTATCATGACTGCTGCAGTAAAAGAAGCTGGTAAATGGGGTGGATTAGTAATCTGTGGTAGAGCACCTATCAACCGTGTTACTGGTGGTGCAGGTACTGCTACATCTGAAGTTGCTGAATTAACTTATGGAGGAACTAATGCTGCTGATAACTCAGGTTCTATAAAATATTTAAGAATTGAGTATGCTGGTGCTGCTTTTAACTCTGAAAAAGAATTTAATGGTGTTTCATTTTTCGGAGTTGGTTCTGGAACAACTGTTGAAAACGTAGAAGCTTATCACGGTGCTGATGACGGATTCGAATTCTTCGGCGGAACTGTAAACACTTCTAACTTAATTTCTATCGGTAACGAAGATGATCAGTTTGACTGGACAGAAGGATGGAGCGGAACTAACACAAACTGGTACGGAAAATTAGATTTCGGAAAAGGAAACAGAGGAATTGAAGCTGATAACTTCGAATTTGGATACGCTAACACTCCAATCGCTAATCCAACAATTACTAACATGACTCTTATTGGAGCTGGAAGTACTGCAGATGCTACTATCTATGCTGAAAACCAAGCTATCAAATTAAGAAGAGGTACTAAAGGTCAAATTACAAATGTTGTTTTAAGCAAATGGAAAGTTGGTATTGATGTTGAAAACGATGAAACTATCGCTTTTGTACCATCAGCTTTAAAAGTTTCAAATGTTAACTACATCTCTGATGTTGCTACAAAAACTAAAGGAAAGAAAACAGACGGATCTGCTGCTGACGTAGCTGGAGTATCTATCGAATTAGCAACTGCTACTGGAGCTGGAGCTGGTATTGCTCAACCAACTTGGGCTACTGGATGGTCAGTAGGTTTCTAATAACTTCGAACACATAATGTTAAAAACATCCTAAATATTTAGGATGTTTTTTTTTGGCGCACTTTTTGTAATTTTTTTTGTATATTTACAATATCCAAATATACGCGATGGCAAAAAACTACTTTTATATTACTTTATTATTGGCATTTTTCTTTACTGTGAGCGTCTCGGCGCAAGACAGCAAGCAATTACCAAAAACTCAAGAATCGACTTCTATTGAGGGTCTAAGCTTGTACCCTAACCCTGTTACTAATGGTAAAGTTTACATATCCTCTAAAAACGATTTAGAGAAAGAAATTATTGTGTTTGATATTTTAGGCAAAAAAGTACTGCAAGCGCATTTGACCTCTAGAGAATTAAATGTTGCCGAATTACCCTCAGGTGTTTACATCATTAAGATAAGCGAACAAAACGCATCTGCAACCCGAAAACTCATTATAAGATAAAGCTCCATTGGAGCTTTTTTATTTTTCAGTCGCAGTCACAGTTCTCAGTTTACAAACTGCAACTGAAAACTGTGACTGCGACTAAAAAATAAATATCTTTGCAAAAAAAAGTTTTGATCACAGCCAGCGATATATTTACGATTTCGAGTCATAAACAATTTGAAAAAATAGCACTAAAAGTGTTTCGTTTTCAGCACGAAAACAATAAGGTTTATCGCGATTTTTGTGACTTCCTAAAAGTTAATCCGCAACAGGTAAAATCATTACAGCAAATTCCATTTTTACCTATTCAATTTTTTAAAAGCCACGAAGTAGTTTCAAACAATGATCCCGCGCAAGTAACTTTTACCAGCAGCGGTACAACAGGAATGATTACAAGCAGGCATTTGGTAACAGATGTTACGCTTTACGAAGAAAGTTATCGCAAAGGATTTTCTCAGTTTTATGGCAATATAGAAGACTATGTAGTTTTAGCCCTTTTGCCGTCTTATTTGGAACGTGAAGGATCTTCGTTAATCTATATGGTCGATGACTTAATTAAACTCTCTAATCAGCCAGAAAGTGGGTTTTATTTACACAACTACGGAGAACTTACCCAAAAGCTAATTGAACTGGACAATTCGGGTCAAAATGTTATTTTAATTGGCGTGACTTACGCTTTATTAGATTTGATCGAAAAACATCAATTCAATCTTCAAAATACCATTATAATGGAAACTGGAGGTATGAAAGGAAAACGCAAAGAAATGATCCGAGAAGAATTGCACGAACAGCTTTGCAAAGGTTTCGGCGTTTCTTCTATTCATTCAGAATACGGAATGACAGAACTTTTAGCGCAGGCTTATTCTTTAGGAGAAGGTGTTTTCGAATGTCCGTCTTGGATGAATATTTTAATTCGCGATCCAGAAGATGCTCTCACTTATGTGAAAGATGGAAAAACGGGCGGAATCAATGTTATTGATTTGGCAAATATTAATTCATGCTCTTTTATAGCTACGCAGGATTTAGGCAAAAAAAATCCAAACAACTCTTTCGAAGTATTGGGACGTTTTGATAATTCTGATATTCGTGGTTGTAATTTGATGGTTTTATAGTTTAATCGTTGATTTGTTGAAACGTTTAATCATATTTACCTTCGATTAAACAATTAACTCGCAATCAAAAATCAATTTTCATCACTTACACCAATACTCTCTATACCTTCTTTTTTCTGTAGCAGTTTTTCTTTTTGACCTTTATGTTCTAATAATTTATAAACTCCATAACAAGTCAGAACTCCACAAAGTACAAAAAGTATATTCCATCCTGCACTGCTAAAACTACTGTCATCAATGCTATCTAAACCTCCAATAAAAACAGACAGAAGCCCTACAACAAATCCTGCAAGAAGAGTTCCTCCATAATAGGATATTATTCCAATAGCGAAATAACCCCATTTGTTCTTATCATATTCTAAGGCCAGATTAGTAAAGCCTTTCCAAATCCAGTAAATAAATAAAATTAGAAGCATATCTTATGTTTGTTTTGAGATGATAAACTTAGTAAAAAAACATATACTTTTTCATAGTAGAAGTTAAAGAGCAAAAGTCCCAAAAAAAATAAATTTGGTTCAGTGAATAAATTAACCAATCCAGAAAAAATACAGTCCTAATAATCTTTTTTTTACTTGGTCAGTACATAACAACCATAATTTTAATATTCCGTAGGAATATCTCATCGGTAGAAAAAAGAATATTATTTAGCATTGTGTCCTGTAGGGCACTTGTTATTATACAATACTCTCTCTGTTAGTCAAACGTTCCTACGGAACGTAAAACGAAATCCAAATTTTTATTCTACCGATGAGACATTCCTACGGAACGAATCGTTCGTTAAACGAAAAAATCCGAATATTCTTTTCGAATATTCGGATTTCTGATATTATAAAAATGTCTCTTATTTAATCGCAAAATTCCGATTAAACAATTAAACAACTACTCGATTAAACGATTAAACAACGCGAATCACAAAATAATTTTTCTTTCCGCTTTGTAATAAAACAAATTGATTATTAATCAAATCATTTGATGTTAGCACAAAATCTTCTTTGATTTTTTCTCTATTTACAGAAATAGAATTAGCTGTTAAAGCTCTTCTAGCTTCTCCGTTCGATTTAAAAAAACCTGTTTTTTCATTCAAAACAGTAATAATATCCAATCCGTTTTCTAAATCAGCTTTTGCGATTTCAGCTTGCGGAACTCCATCAAAAACTTCTAAAAAAGTAGCTTCATCCAATTTTTTTAAATCTTCTGCAGTTGACTTTCCAAACAAAATATTGGAAGCCTGAATTGCTTTTTCTAATTCTTCTCTACTGTGAACAAAAACAGTTATTTCTTCTGCCAGCTTCTTTTGCAAGACTCTTAAATCCGGAGCTGTTTTATGCTCTTCGATTAATGCATCAATTGTCTCTTTATCTAAGAAAGTAAAGATTTTGATATATTTCTCAGCATCAACATCTGTAGTGTTTACCCAAAATTGGTAAAATTTATATACCGAAGTTTTATCAGCATCTAACCAAACATTTCCTCCTTCAGATTTACCGAATTTAGATCCGTCTGCTTTTGTAATCAAAGGCGTTGTCAAAGCGTAAGCTTTTGCGTTTTCGCCTCCCATTCTGCGCACTAATTCTGTACCCGTGGTAATATTACCCCATTGGTCAGAACCTCCCATTTGCAAGATGCAGTTGTTGTTTTTATATAAATGATAAAAATCGTAACCTTGAATTAACTGATATGTAAACTCTGTAAAAGACATTCCCTCACCTTCACCGCTAAATCTCTTTTTTACAGAATCTTTAGCCATCATATAATTTACAGTGATTCTTTTTCCAACTTCACGTGCAAAATCGATAAAAGAGAATTCTTTCATCCAGTCATAGTTATTCACCATTACTGGTGCATTTGCTTCGGTTGAACTAAAATCTAAGAAACGAGACAAGACACTTTTAATTCCTGCAACGTTTTTAGCCAAAGCTTCTTCATCAAGCAAATTTCTTTCATCAGATTTACCAGAAGGGTCACCAATCATTCCTGTTGCTCCACCCACTAAAGCGATAGGTCTGTGCCCGAAATTCTTTAGGTGAACCAATAAAATAATCTGAACCATACTTCCGATGTGCAGTGAATCTGCCGTTGGATCAAAACCAATATACGCAGTGGTAGCCTCTTTTAGTAATTGTTCTTCCGTTCCAGGCATACTATCATGATATAACCCGCGCCATTTTAATTCTTCAACTAGATTCTTCATTTTTTAAAATAATTTGCGCAAATATAATCAATGGCAATGGCAATATCAAAAAGCAATTCCAATATCAATCGTAAAACTCAATTTCAACATCAATTTCAATCGCAAAAGTCAATTACAAAATCTATTTCGACACCAAAACCTTTGCAACTTTGAACCTTTGTCTCTTTGCACCTTAAACCAAAAAACTTATCTTTACAAAATGGTATTAGTAACTGGAGGAACTGGTTTAGTCGGCGCACATTTATTACTTCATTTAATTGAAAATGGAGAAAATGTTCGGGCTGTTTATAGATCAAAAAGTAAAATCGAAAAAACAAAATCGGTTTTTGAGTTCTATAAAAAACCAGATTTATTTGAAAAAATAAATTGGCTTGAGGCTGATATTTTAGATGTTCCTTCCTTAGAAAATGCTTTTATCGACATAAGTCAGGTTTATCACTGCGCCGCCTTGATCTCGTTTGATCCAAAAGACGAGGAAAAACTCAGAAAAACAAATATCGAAGGAACGGCAAACATGGTTAATTTTTCTATTGCCAAAAACATAGAAAAATTTTGTTTTATAAGTTCAATCGCTGCCTTGGGCGATATTGCAGCACACGAAACGCATATTACCGAAGAAACAGATTGGAATCCCGAAAAACCACACAGCGATTACGCCATTTCTAAATATGGTGCTGAAATGGAAGTGTGGCGCGGACAACAAGAAGGCTTAAAAGTTATTATTGTAAATCCTGGAGTAATTTTAGGTCCGCCCAAAATGACGATTTTTGAAGAAGGAAGCAGTAAAATCTACCAAAAAGTTTCTAATGGTCTTCCGTTTTACACACTCGGAAGTACTGGATTTATTTCTGTGGATGATGTAATAAAAACTACTATTGAATTAATGAAAAGCAGCATTATAAATGAACGTTTTACATTAATAGCAGATAACATTGTTTTTAGAGATCTTTTAAATACCGCTGCAGATGCATTAAATGCAAAAAGACCAAATATTCATGCTAAACCATTTTTTATGAATTTCTTATGGATTGCTGATGGAATATTTTCGACCTTATTTTTTAGAGAAAGAAGTATTACCAAAGCAACTGCAAAAGCCTCTTACTCTAAGAATTTATATAGTAATGAAAAAATAAAAACCGCTCTAGGAACGGTTTTTACTGATATTCATCAGTACATTAAAGACAGTTCAAAATTATAATTGTCTTCTATTTTTTCTTTGCGCCATTTTTATAGAATCAATATTGATTTTTGGAATGCTTTTTTTGACAGAATCTTTCGAAACTTCCTTCAATTCCTTTGGCTTATTTTTATTCTCTTTTGCTGCTTTTTTCTCATCGATTTTTGCAAGAGAATCTGCTGCTCTTTGATTTTTAGCCAATCTTTTATTTACCTCATCAAACATATCTTTATAGCTTTCATAATCAGAAGCATAATACATATTATTCTGAACAAACTGCAGACTGTCTACTTTATATTTTTGTAAAATAAACTTTGTTGGATCACTGTTTATCGAATCTAAAGACAATGGCTTTTGATACCTCATTGCTTCAAGAAGCGACAAATCGTACATAATATCAACCATTTTTTCTCTTTCAATAAGCTTCGCAGGCTGTTTTACTAGCTCTTTTTTGCAGCTTATAGAAAGAAACAAAACCAATACTATTACTATAAAATTCTTCATAGTCGTTTTTTATCTGTCAAATAATAATCGTTTTCCGGCTCTCGTATCTTTTACTTTGAAATTATTATAAACCAATTCTCCGTTTACAAAAGTATGTGTAATTCTTGATTTGAAAGTAAAATTCTCAAAAGGCGACCATCCACATTTGTATAAAATATTCTCTGGTTTTACACTCCAAGGCAGGCTCGGATTTACAATAACCAAATCGGCGTGATAACCTTCTCTTATAAAACCTCTTTTTTCGATTTTGAAAATTTTAGCTGGATTGTGGCACATTTTCTCTACTATTTTCTCCACGCTAATTTTACCTTGATGATGCGCTTCAAACATAGCTACAACAGCATGCTGTACAAGCGGACCACCAGAAGGTGCTTTTAAATACGACTGCATTTTTTCCTCTTTTGTATGAGGTGCATGGTCTGTAGCAATTACATCAATTCGCCCGTCGTTCAAAGCTTTCCAAAGTTCAGCACGATCTTCGGCAGTTTTTACGGCTGGATTCCATTTAATGAAATTTCCTTTTGTTTTGTAATCTTCGTCAGTAAACCAAAGATGATGTACACAAACCTCAGCAGTAATCTTTTTATCTTCTAACGGAATTTTATTCGTAAACAATTCCATTTCTTTTGCAGTTGAAAGATGGAAAATATGAAGTCTTGCTCCTGTGCGTTTTGCTAAAGCAACTGCTTTTGAAGAAGAAATATAACACGCTTCTGCACTTCTAATTAAATTATGCGCAGTTACGGGAACATCTTCTCCATACTGCTCTTTAAAAGCAGCAAGATTATTTTGAATTGTAGTTTCATCTTCGCAGTGAACCGCAATTAGCATTGGTGTGCTCGAAAAAATCTTTTCTAAAACTGCTTCGTTATCCACCAGCATATTTCCTGTTGACGAACCTAAGAAAATTTTAATTCCGGCAACGTTTTTTGGATTTGTTTTTAAAACTTCCTCTAAGTTATCATTTGTTGCACCCATCATAAACGAATAATTCGCAAATGACTTTTGAGATGCAATTTGATATTTATCTTCTAAAATTTCTTGTGTTACTGCATTAGGAACCGTATTTGGCTGCTCGATAAAAGAAGTAATCCCTCCAGCAACAGCAGCTCGAGATTCAGATTCGATATCTCCTTTATGCGTTAAACCCGGTTCTCTAAAATGTACTTGATCGTCAATTGCTCCAGGCATTAAATAACTTCCTTCGGCATCAATAACTATACAATCTGATGTTTTTAACGAAATGCTGTCGGCAATTTCAACAATCAAATCATTTTCTATTAAAACATCTCCTTCAAAAATTGTCCCTTCGTTTACAATTTTGGCATTTTTTATTAAAATCCTATTCATGATGTTGGTTTATAATGAATTGACTAATTTTCTTAATCTAAGTGAAATTACGCCTAGTATAGCTTCTTTAATAATGGCATTACTCATTTTAGAAACTCCTTTTGTTCTATCTGTAAAGATAATAGGAACTTCTGTAATTTGAAATTTTGCACAATATGTTCTGTATTTCATTTCGATTTGAAACGCATACCCAACAAATTTTATTTTATTCAAATTGATTTTTTCCAGAACTTCTCGTTTGTAACATACAAAACCTGCAGTGGCATCATGAATTTTCATTCCTGTGATAAATTTCACGTAAACCGATGCAAAATAAGACATCAACACTCGGCTTAGAGGCCAATTGACAACATTTACACCTGTTACATAACGAGAACCAATTGCAAGGTCTGCGCCACCAAAATGGCAGGCATCGTACAGCTTTTCTAAATCATTTGGGTTATGGGAAAAATCGGCATCCATTTCAAAAATAAATTGATAATTGCGTTCTAAAGCCCACTTGAAGCCATGAACATAAGCTGTTCCTAAACCTGATTTTTTGGTTCTTTGTTCTAAAAAAAGCTTATCTGGAAATTCTTCCTGTAATGCAATCACTTTTTTTGCAGTATGATCAGGAGAATTGTCATCAATAATCAGCAGATGAAAAGATTTATGCTGCGAAAGTACTGCTCTTACTATACTTTCTATATTCTCAATTTCGTTATATGTGGGAATTATGACAATACTATCATTCATTTTTTCTCGGTAATTTCACCGCAAAAGTAAACTTTTTATAGCATTTGATTCATAATAAATATATAATAAAAGTATTGCATCAAAAAATTACTAATTTTGTAACACTATGATTGAACAACTTCATCCTCGAATTCTGGAAAACAAAGACTGGGCAACACTTTTGTTTGTGCTGACCTTTGCTGTTGTTGCCATGACAAAATCTGCTTATGAAACTAGATTTAGTGAATTTAGTAAACTTATTTTTTCTGATAAATATGCTAAAATTTATCGCGACAACAACCACTTAAAAAGCAGCTTTACAGTTGGTTTATTTTTTGTACAAATTGTTTCGTACGCATTTTTTATTCTGCTTACTATGAACATTTTTGGACAAGCTTCTAAAACCGATTGGGTTTTATTTATTCAGATCGCAACTTTCCTTCTTTATTTCATTTTAGGAAAGTATTTAATCGAGAAAATCGTAGCAACTTCATTCAACATTGATGAATTTGTAGAGCTTTTTAACTTACAAAAAGTAACTTACAGAACATATATTGGCGTTTTAATCCTTCCAATCAATGCTATTTTGTTCTATTACAATAATATTCCACAAATCATACCGATAATAATCATAGGTATTTCCCTGTGTATTAGTGTATACTCTTACTTTATTTCAATTAAAACATATCAAAACGCAATTATCAGCAAGTTATTTTATTTTATTTTATATCTTTGCGCTCTTGAAATAGCCCCTTATTATTTTCTTTATTATTGGATAACAAAAGGGAGTGCTTAGAAAATGTTTATAATATGAAAGTGAAAACAATTTTGGTGTCACAGCCTGAACCTAAAGTGGAGAATTCTCCTTACTTTGAGCTCCAACAAAAACACAAAATAAAAATTGATTTCAGACCATTTATTCATGTGGAAGGGGTTAGCGCAAAAGAGATTCGATTACAAAAAATCGATCTTAATCATTACACTGCGATCATTTTAACAAGTAGAAATGCTGTAGATCATTTTTTTAGAGTTGCTGATGAAATGCGTTATAAAGTTCCTGAAGGATTGAAGTATTTCTGTCAATCTGAGGCTGTTGCGTTTTACCTTCAAAAGTATGTTGTGTACAGAAAACGTAAAATTTACGTTGGAGCAAAAGATTTTGCGGATTTATCTCCGCTGATTAAGAAGTACAAAGACGAAAAGTTTTTACTTCCTGCATCTGATCAATTAAATGCAGATGCTCCTATAACATTAAACAGTCTTAAAGTAGATTGGGCACAAGCTATTTTTTACAGAACTGTAATGAGTGATTTGTCTGACTTAGCTGATGTTTATTATGACGTTTTAGCTTTTTTCAGCCCTACTGGAATTAAATCTTTGTTTAAGAATTTCCCAGATTTCAAACAAAACGACACCAGAATCGCAGTATTTGGAAGCACAACTCAAAAAGAGGCTCTAGATCATGGTTTAAGAATTGATATTCTTGCTCCAACTCCTGAAACGCCTTCTATGACAATGGCTCTAGAAAAATACGTTGCCGAAGCAAACAAAGGAAAATAACCTTAAGAAATATAATTTTTAAAAATCCAAATTCCAACTAATCACTGGGATTTGGATTTTTTGTTTTAACGACTTCATAAATCAAACACAACAAGTGGTTTCAACCACTGGAACGCATTTGGATTTTCTTAAATTGGAATTTGGATTTTTTACATTGGAATTTCTATTTACAAGCCATTTTAATTACATTTGATTTCTATTCTAAACCCAAATCACAAAAAATAGTTTCAAATTGTAAGTTATGAAAATCAACTCACTCTTAATTGAAATTGACGGTATCGATAAAGAAATTCTTCGGTATTTAATGGACGATGCCCGAAAACCAATTTTGCAAATCGCCAATAAAATCGGAATTTCTGGTGCTGCAATTCATCAGAGATTAAAAAAACTAGAGCAATCCGGCGTTATTTCCGGATCTAAATTTACTGTAAACCCAAAGGTTTTAGGTTACAACACAATGGCGTTTATTGGAGTTTATTTGGACAAAGCTTCCCGAAATTCGGAAGCTGTAAAAGAACTTAGAAAAATTCCTGAAGTTTTAGAATGCCATTATACTACTGGAAACTGGTCTGTTTTAATTAAAATCATCTGTCGTGACAACGAACATTTAATGCAGTTGCTAAATACCAAAATTCAAGCGATTGAAGGTGTTTCGAGAACTGAAACTTTTATTTCTTTAGATCAGCAGATTGATAGACAGATTCAGCTTTAGCAATCTAAAATTCCAATTTTCAAAATCCAAATTCCAAATTCGAAAAGTATTACTGATTCATTCGTTATCGGAAAGAATAAAAAAATTCCAAACCTGACAGATTTGGAATTTGGAATTTTAAAATATTGAAAATTTAAATTAATTAATTTCTCCTGCTTCCCGAATAAATCGAGATATAGTACAGCAACGTGGCAATAGAACCAATTGCAGCCACTACATACGTTCTTGCAGCCCATTTTAAAGCATCTTTTGCTCCTGCCTGTTCTTCTTGTGTCAGCATGTGTTTATTTTCTAACCAAGCCAGCGCACGGTTACTTGCGTCGTATTCTACAGGTAGTGTAATAATCGAAAACAAGGTTGTTGCCGCGAAAACGATAATCCCAATTAATAATAATTGTGGAAAAACTTTAATCATTAAGATTCCCGCAATTAAAATCCATTGTACGTAGTTTGAAGCAACGCTTACGATTGGCACTAATTTCGAACGCATTGTCAGCCATTCGTAACCAATTGCATGTTGTACGGCGTGACCGCATTCGTGTGCTGCAACTGCTGCAGCTGCCGCGTTTCTGTGATTATAAACGGCTTCACTTAAATTTACTGTTTTATCTGAAGGATTATAATGATCTGTTAACTGACCTGGTGTCGAAATAACACGAACATCTGTAATTCCGTTATCGGCAAGCATTTTTTCGGCAATTTCGGCGCCACTCATTCCGTTTCTTAGTTGCAATTTCGAATATAATTCAAATTTGCTCTTTAGCTGAGAACTTACCAGCCAGCTGAACAACATTATAGCTCCAGCAATAATTAGATATCCAGATCCCATATTTTCTAGTGTTTTTAGATTGATTTTTAAATTTACAAAACAAACTGCAAATTATGAACCATTTTAACAAAATGTCATTTTGACATTTATTTACTAGTTTTGTCTCAGTTTAACATATTGTTTTTAAGCAGGAAAGCAATCAATTCTGCTACGTTTTTCATTTTATATTTTTGAAGAATATTTCGACGATGCGTTTGAACTGTCAAAAAACTCAAAAACAAATCATCTGCAATTTCCTGAGTCGATTTTCCCTGCGAAAGCAATAATGCAATATCACGTTCTCTTCTGCTTAAACCTGGAATGCGTTCTAAGTCTTCAGATAAAGGCTGGCTGATTATGGTTTTTACTTCTTCACTAAAAACAATTTCACCTTCAATAGCTTTATAAATACAATTTTTAAATTCATCAAAAGAGGCATTTTTCAAGATATAGCCATTCCCTCCATTTTGAATAAACTGCATTACCAAGCTTCTTTCAGATTGACTGCTCATGCCGATAATTACAATTTTAGGATGTTTTTGTTTAATGGTTTTACACAAGTCAACGCCATTTATAACCGGCAGGAAAATATCCATTAAGATGAGATCAACTTTATTATCTTCGATATATTCTAAAAGAGATACTCCCGACTCAAATTTTTCTACGATCTTAATAGCATCCAAATCCGACAACAAACCTGCTATTCCCGAAATCACAATCGGATGATCGTCTACAATTACTGTTTTATGTATCATTTATATAGTCTGGATTTAAATTTTTAATTCAATATATACTGAAGTCCCTTTGTTGGCAACCGAATCAATTTCTAGTTTCCCATTCAAAAATGCGACGCGGTTTTTAATATTTCGCAGTCCCATACCTTCTCTTTTTTCGGCGTGTATTACATTAAATCCTACTCCATTGTCTTCTACAGTAATAAAGAACACATCTTTATTCTGCGAACAGGAAACTAAAATTTGTGAAGCTTTAGCATATTTTAAAGCATTATTTAGAAGTTCCTGTATTATGCGATAAATCATAATTTCAAAATGCTGTGGAAATTTTGATTTTTTAATTAAATACTGAAACTCAACGACAGTTTCTAAAGTAGAATGAGAAACACACAAATCTTTCAACGCATGTTCAAGTCCCAATTTCATTAAACTTTCGGGCATTAAATTCTGGGAAATATTACGAAGCTCTTTAATGGAGTCGTTTAGCATTTCATTAATGTTCGGACTGTTTTTGTTATTTTCTCGGTTGACAAGACTCAAATGCATTTTCAAGCCAGAAAGCATACTTCCTAATCCATCGTGTAAATCTCTGGCAATTCTCTTTCGTTCGATTTCTTCACCTTGAATCAATGCATTTGAAATCGATAATTTCTGTTGATTTTCCAGCGCTGATAATTCTTGCTGTAAATTGACTTCTTTCTGAAAGCTCAGCTTTTTTTGATAGTTATTATAAATCCATAAAAACAAAACTGTTAGGAACAATAAAAACGAAAGCGCTGCAAAAAGCATTGTGTTTAATCGATTATTATTGACTTGTAAAACTGCTTTTTCATTTTCTGACTGCAGTAAAGAGATTTTTTTCTCACTTTCTGCTTTTTTATATTTTGCCTCGAGTTCTATAATTTCATTTTTCAGATTGGCATCGTTCAAACTATCATTTATAACATTGTATTTGTGCGAGTACAAATAAGCTTTGGAGTATTCTTTTGTCGCATTATAAACTTTAGATAATTCTTTATAATAATTTTTTTTGTCGACAATGAATGGTGTGTTTTGCACCAGATATTCTAGATTACTTTTGGCTTTATCGTAATTTTTGAGTTTAAAAAGCACTTCATACTCCGCAAATTTTAATCTGTTTAATGCGATAGAGTTACCATGTTTTATAGAAGAATTTATACCTTTCTCAAAACTTATTAATGCTTCATTGTGTTTATTTTGTTTAGCATAATAAATTCCTTCTGCATAAAAATAAGAATCATTCAAATTCGATTCTGGATATTTTTTTAAAGTCAAAAAAGCTTTATCAAGTATACTTTTAGCATCATAAAAATGTTTAAGTTCTACCAAATTCTCTGCATTTATGATATAAGTTTCCATTTTAGACTCTGCCAGCGTCGGAGACTTTTTAGTAGTATTTTCGATATATTTTTGGGCTTGATCGAGATATTCTGCAGCTTTTTCCCTTTCGCCATTATTCATAAAAATAATGGCAACGGCTTTATTTAAACCGCTGATTAACTCATAATCACCGCTTTTTTTGGCAATAGGAATCGCTTCATTCACCAACAGGCGCATATAAGCATTTTCATTATTCTTGCGCTGCTGCATAATACCATAATTCTGAAGTATAATTGCCCGAATCCTATAAGCTTCTTTATAGCGGTATTTTTTAAGTTTTTCATTGGCTTCTAATAAGGCTTTTTCGAAACCATCTATATCGCCTTTTTCAATAAAACTGTAAGCATTATAATAAAGCGAAATATCCCGTAAGAAAGGAAATTTTGTTTTTAATCGATTTCCTTGTTCGAGGTATTCTTTGGATTTTTTGGCATCCTGAACCATTAAAAATAATTTGGACAGTCTAAAACTGTTCAAACTTTTAATGCTGTCGGACTTTACATTTTTTGTAGACTTAACAATACTGTCAATGTAAACCGTATCGTCATCTAATGAAAGGATTACTTGTGAATTGGAAATAGCAGAAAAAAATAAAAAAAAGATAAAGGCGTAGATTTTCTTCATAAATGGGTATTTACTCAAAGTTATTAAAGCTTAGCGACTTTCAAAAAAAAATTAGCTCTTTTACCTGATATCAGGTAATAAAAAATACATTTTATCAGGTATTGATATCTCTTTAGTAAGGGTCTAATTTTGTTTGACTATGAATATTAATTTAAGAATTTTATTATGAAATCGATTTTAAAAACTTTAGCAATTGTATTGACTCTTGCTTTTACAGCAGTTTCTTGCAGCAGCGACAATGACGATAATAACACTGGAACAGCTTCAAGAGATGTAAAATATGAAATAACTGGAAATTACACAGGAACATTATCTACTGTTTATTTTGAAAAAGGCGGGAACGCATTAAATGAAGACATTACTAAGCTTCCTTGGACTAAAGAATTTACAGCTGAAGCAAAATCTATGGGAGCATCATTAAGCGCAAGTGGATATGGCGGAGTTGCTGGACAAACTTTAACTGGTAAAATTTATGTTGGCGGAAAATTGCAAAACGAACTAACTGCAACAGCAACTAGCGACGGAATAATTGTTTTATCTCTTACTCCTTACGTTTTTCCTCTATAAATCTTACTTTAAAATTTAGATTTTAGTTTTTTGGTAAAAAGTAAAGCTTCGTAATATTACGAAGCTTCTTTTTTTATAACTCTAATTGATTGTTCACTTCTTCAAACTTCTCAATTAGACTATTTATTTTCTCCTGCTGTTTTTTGACTTGTTTCGGGCGAAGATAAAACCAATTGAACAACATCCATGATAAAGTAATACCATACGTTAAACCAGCTCCTAAAAGCGTCATTCTACTGGCATATTCATACATATATAAACAAATACCAACTGTAAGCACCAGAAAATAAAACGTCATCATTTTGGTCTGCAGAAATTGTTGTTTCTTTTTAATTATAATTAAATTTTGAAGATACTCTTGATTGGTTTGTGTGGCTTCAATATTTTTATACTTGCTCAGTAATTTATTATAGGTGAATAAATAAATCACCATGGCCAGAATCGTTATGACAATTCCGATTTTAGTCGAAATAAATTGCGGTTGATAATATATCCAAATACAAACAATAAACATACAGGTAGCCAAAAGCAATATATTAACAATCCATAAACTTCTTAATCCTGCCTTTTTGAACTTGGTTATTCTTGCCAGTAAATCCTTCATATCTGGCTGACTTACAGATTGTTTTTTCCATAAATCTTTAAAATCTATATTGTTATCGTTGTCCATTTTCTTTAAATTTTTCGGTCAATTTTTCTTTTATCCTGTGAATTTTTACTCGCACATTTGCATCAGAAAGTCCAACAATTTTGGCAATTTCTGTCTGCTTTACATCTTCCAGTTCCAGCGAAATAATAATACGTTCTGTTTCGGGTAATTCAGCAATACATTTATATAAAAACTGAATTTGAGGTTCTAATGAAGTTTGTTTTTCTTCTGAAAGATGAACAGGCAGTTCTGATTTTGGAAAACGTTTCTGTTTTTCGATCTGCCTCAGGCAATTGTTAGAAGCAATCCTAAAAATCCAGGTTCCAATAGAAGATTCATTTCTAAAGGTTTCCAGTTTCTGCCAGACAATTATAAACGTTTCCTGAGTCAAATCCTGCGCGGCGTCATAATCGTTTACAAAACCCATGCAAAGCCTAAAAATTCTATCCCAATATGTTTTGTAGATATCTTCGAATTCCATTTTAAGATTTTATAAAAGAGTTTAATTGTGCCAAATACCAATCTTTGTCATCGTACATTATAAAATGCAAACCTTTATCCGCATATTGAAAATTAGCTGTTTTCAAGTTTTTATACTGCCCTTCGATTGCCGGTTTTAAATTTATAAAATAAGATTCTAATAAAATTAATGACGGACATTTTATCGCCGAGATTCTTTCTCTCAAATCGATATTAAAGAAATCGCAATACACTTCCGAAAAAGTTTTTCGGTCCGATTTTACGCTCCAGTCTACAACCATTTCTAATTTTGATGAATCTTGCAAAAGTCTCGGCATCGTTTGTTTCTGCATATCATAAAACTGCGTCTCATTCATTACTGCCATTTGAGTAACCATTGGCGAACAGTCATTATTTTCTTTTGATTTAAAAGAAGGATCGCTCAAAGCTGCCAAACACGGAAGCGCGTCGACAACCACAATTTTACCAATTAAATCTGGATAATCTGAAGCGATTGCCAGCGCAAGCCCGCCTCCCATACTGTGGCCAACTAAAATTGGTTTTTCGATTTTATTGTCTTTGATATAATTGGCAATTCCTGCTTTCCAGTTTTCGAATGAAGGATTGGGTTGTGGTTTTACTCCGGCAAATCCAGCCATTGTAAGTGTGTAACAAGTAAAATCTTTTTCGAAAGCTGTTTTGGTTTCGTTCCAAACTTCTCCAGAAGAAGCAAAACCAGGAATAAATATTATAGATTGTTTTCCTTTTCCTGTTTTGATAAGGTCAAAAGGATATAATTTTGTTTGTGCAAAAACATTGATACATAATGCAGAGAATAAGAATGCGATAATTAAGATGATATACTTTTTCATTTTTAATAGTTTTAAGTTGTTAATTAAATCGGATCCATGCTTTTGATACGACGACTATTAAAATGTTACAAAAGTTTTTAAATTTTTAATGAAAAAATTTAAAACGCCAATGTTTGCGCGGGTTTTTAACCGCAAAGAACGCAAAGATTTACGCAAGGAACGCTAGGGTGTCTTGCTTACAAAGGCGCAAGGTCGCAAAGTTTTTTCCACAATCTTGTCATTTTGAGGAACGAAACAACCGCACTAACAAGCTAAAAAACATACTAAATGAGATTGCTTCGTTCCTCGAAATGACATACAACAGCAATTATAAAACAAAAAAAATCCCAAACCCCAATCGTAAAATTGGAATTTGGAATTTTTAATATTGGAATTTTAAAATAATTAACCGACTAGGTTAATTATTTTCCCAGGAACAATAATCACTTTATTCGGAGTTTTTCCGTCTAACTGTTTTTGAGTTCTTTCGTCTTTCATTACGATTTCTTCGATTTGTTCTTTGGTTAAATCCAAAGGCAATTCGATTGTGAAGCGCATTTTTCCGTTGAAAGAAACTGGGTACTCTTTATTGGTTTCGATTAAATGTTTCTCATCAAAAATTGGGAAAGCAACCTCAGAAATAGAAGTCGTATGTCCTAACTGCGACCATAATTCTTCTGCAATATGAGGCGCATATGGCGAAACTAAAATTGCTAACGGCTCTAAAATTGCTCTTGAATGACAATTTTGAGAAGACAATTCGTTTACACAAATCATAAATTGAGAAACAGAAGTATTGAAAGAGAAATTCTCAATATCATCTGCAACTTTTTTGATTGTTTTATGCAATGATTTTAAGTTGTCTTTTGTCGGTTCGTCGTTGTTTACAATTAAACCATTATCATCAAAATACAATCGCCATAATTTTTTCAAGAAACCAAAAACTCCTGAAATTCCAGCAGTATTCCAAGGTTTTGCCTGCTCTAATGGACCTAAAAACATTTCATATAAACGCAATGTATCAGCTCCATATTCGGCACAAATATCATCTGGAGTTACAACATTGTATTTCGATTTCGACATTTTCTCAACTTCTCGGCCTACAATGTATTTTCCGTTTTCGTCTAAAATAAATTCAGCATCAGCATAATCTTCTCTCCAAGCTTTGAATTTTTCAACATCTAATTCATCTGATGAATTTACCATTGAAACGTCAGCGTGAATTGGCTGTACTTTTTGATCTCCAATTTTATTTTTAGATACAAAAGTATTTGTTCCTTCTAATCTGTAAACAAACGCACTAGTTCCCAAAATCATTCCCTGATTGATCAGTTTTTTGAATGGCTCTTCAGTTGGAGCAAAACCTTTATCTTTTAAGAATTTATTCCAGAAACGAGAATATAATAAGTGTCCGGTTGCATGTTCGCTTCCTCCAATATATAAATCAACACTTTCCCAGTAAGCCAAAGCTTCTTTACTTGCAAATTCATTTTCGTTGTGTGCATCCATGTAACGCATCCAGTACCATGAACTTCCTGCCCAACCTGGCATAGTGTTCAATTCTAAAGGAAAAATCGAAACATTATCAACTAAATCAGTATCGACAACTTTATTTTGTTTTGTATCCCAAGCCCAAACTGCTGCATTTCCTAATGGAGGCAGACCATCTTCTGTTGGTAAATATTTTTCTACTTCTGGCAAAATAATTGGTAAATGTTGCGCATCAATCATTTTTGGCAATCCGTTTACATAATAAACTGGGAATGGTTCGCCCCAATAACGCTGACGAGAGAAAACGGCATCACGCAAACGGTAATTTGTTTTACCTTTTCCTTGTCCGATCTCTTCTAATTTATAAATCGCTTTTGCTGTTGCCTCTTTGTAGTTTAACCCATTTAAGAAATCAGAACCAGCGATTTCAACATTATCTTTTGCTCCATAAGCAGCTTCAGAAATATCAACATTAGCGAAGATATTTTTAATTTCCTGCATACCGTTTTGACCTTTAAAGAAATTAGCAAAAGCGTAATCTCTTTCGTCTCCACAAGGAACCGCCATTACAGCACCTGTTCCGTAACCTGCCAAAACATAATCCCCAATCCAAACTGGAATTGCTTCTTTTGTAAATGGATGTTCAGCATAAGCACCTGTAAACACTCCCGAAATAGTTTTTACATCCGCCATACGCTCACGCTCTGATCGTTTTGCTGTTTTTTCGATATAGGCTTCAACAGCAGCTTTTTGTTCTGGAGTTGTAATTTTAGCCACCAAATCGTGTTCTGGAGCCAAAGTCATAAACGTTACTCCAAAAATAGTATCAGGTCTTGTCGTAAACACTTCGATAACTTCGTTATGATTTTTCACATTAAAAGTCACCAACGCACCAACTGATTTTCCAATCCAGTTTCTTTGTGATTCTTTTATAGACTCACTCCAATCAATATCATTCAAAGCTTGAAGCAAGCGTTCGGCATAAGCAGAAATTCGCATACTCCATTGTGTCATTTTTTTTCTTATAACAGGAAAGCCTCCACGTTCTGAAACTCCGTTTACAATTTCGTCATTTGCCAAAACAGTTCCTAAGCCTGGACACCAGTTTACTTCGGTTTCTGCCAAATACGTCATTCTGTATTGCAACAAGATTTTTTCTTTTTGATCATCAGAATAAGAATTCCATTCATCAGCAGTAAAAATTACTACGTTATCATCGCAAACTGCCTCAACTAATGCGTTTCCACTTTCTTCAAAAACAGTTATCAATTCTGAAATATCAAATGCTTTTCCTTGTTTTTTGCAATACCAAGAATTGAACAATTGAATAAAAATCCATTGTGTATGTTTGTAATAATCAGGATTTGAAGTTCGCACTTCACGACTCCAGTCAAATGAAAACCCGATTTTATCTAATTGTTTTCTATATCCTGCGATTTGTTTTCCTTCTTTGTCTACACCACCGTCAATATTTACGCGTGTTGTATCTTCTGGACGCTGTCCTGTCTGGATTGCATATTGTTCTGCAGGTAATCCAAAACTATCGTAACCCATCGGGTGCAAAACATTGAAACCTTGATGTCTTTTGAAACGAGAATAAACGTCTGAAGCTATATAACCCAGCGGATGCCCAACGTGTAATCCCGCTCCAGATGGATAAGGAAACATATCGAGAACATAATGTTTAGGTTTTTCAGAGTTATTTTTTGCTGCAAAAGTTTGATTTTCTGCCCAATATTTTTGCCATTTGGCGTCAATTTCGTTTGGATTGTATTTCATTTCTAAGTGACTAAGATTCTAAGTGACTAAGGTTCTAAGGCTTTTCACTAGTTAATTAGCCGCAAATTTACATTTATTGTGGTTTGTACCAAAGCATTTCACAGACAAACAAATAAAATATCAAAATACTTATTCAAATTATTAAAAATACTTAATATTGAGTCGCATTTCATGTAGTTTTTGAAAGTAAATTTTAAGGTTCACCGTTTTTTTCAACCTCAAAGTTCGCTAAGGTTTTTATTTAGCGGTAGATTCAAAACATATAAGTTCACAAAGCTTTATGCCGCTAGAACTTTGCGCAGCTTTGTGTTTTATACAATTTAAATTACTTTGTGAACTTTGCGGTAAAATCTGCTTTATGCCCTCAGATAAGTAATCTTAAAAAAACTTATTCTTGTTTGCAGTTAAATAAACTTTTATTCAATATCAAATTGTACATTTATAGTATAAAAGTTCGTTATTAACTTTAAATAAAGAAATTCTTTATTATTTTTACCACATAATTTAAGCAAACTATGAGTTCTAACTTTGATAAATTTCAAAAGCGCAGGTTAATTTCCTCTTATTTTTCGGTTGTATTAAGTGTATTCTTGGTTTTATTCCTTTTGGGAGTACTGGGATTATTCATTATTAATTCTAAAAAACTGGCAAACGATTTTAAAGAAAAAATCGCCATGACCGTTTTCTTTAAAAATGAAGCTAATGACAGCGTCATCAAAGCTTTTAATACCGAATTGAAAAGAGCACCATTCGCTAGATCTTTTGCTTATGTTTCTAAAGAAAAAGCAGCCAAAGAACATACCGATATTATTGGAGAAGATTTTCTAACTTTTTTAGGAGAAAATCCGTTATTAAATTCATACGACATTCACTTAAAAGCTGATTATGTAGAAAGAGACAGCATTTTAGAGATTGAAAGTAATTTGAAAAAAAATACAATGATTGAAGATATTGTTTATGACAAACAATTGGTAAATCTGGTAAATGACAACATCAAAAAAGTTAGTATGTGGATTTTAATAATCAGTGGTTTCCTTACTATAATTGCTGTTTTATTAATCAATAGTTCACTGCGTTTATCAATTCACTCTAATCGTTTTATCATCAAAACTATGCAGATGGTTGGAGCAACCAAAGCATTTATTCGTAAACCATTTGTAATGCGAAGTGTAAAATTAGGTATGCTGGGCGCTGGTTTGGCAATTATCGCTTTGATTGCACTTTTAATTTATGTAGAAACTAATTTCCCTGGTTTAGGAATTTTAGAAGACAAAGTTTTAATCGCTTTGGTTTTAGTTGCTGTTTTCGGATTAGGTGTTTTGATTACTTGGATCAGCACACATTTTGCAACACAACGTTTCTTGAATTTAAGAACTGACGATCTTTATTAATTTTAGATTGCTTTAGATAAAAATAAACTCAAAAGAGGATGAGATTGCTTCGTACCTCGCAATGACAAAATGAAAAACAACAACAATAACAAAGAACAAGCTCAGGAACAGCCAAAACAGGAATTCCTTTTTGACAGCATCAATTATAAAATCTTATTAATTGGTATTGCTGTTATTGCATTAGGATTTATTCTAATGTCTGGCGGAGGAAGTAAAGATCCGAATGTTTTTAACGAAGATATTTTTAGTTTTAGACGTATCCGTTTAGCACCGACAACTGTTTTAATCGGTTTTGGAATTACGATTTATTCTATTTTCAAAAAATCTAAATAGACTTTCTTAGACTACTTAGAATTTTCAGACATCTTAGATTATTAGATTAATCTTTTCTAAAAAAGTCTAAAAGTCTATCCCGACGCTTCGGGACTAAAATCTAAAAATCTAATCTAAATGAATACATTACAAGCTATCGTTCTTGCCATTATTGAAGGAATTACAGAATTTTTACCTGTTTCTTCAACTGGACACATGATTATTGCCTCTTCATTTTTTGGAATCGCTCATGACGATTTCACTAAACTTTTTACCATTGTAATTCAACTTGGTGCTATACTTTCGGTTGTAATTTTATATTTCAAACGTTTCTTTCAAACATTTGATTTCTACTTTAAACTTTTAGTTGCTTTTATTCCTGCAGTGGTTTTAGGATTACTTTTAAGTGATTTTATTGACGGCTTATTAGAAAATCCTGTTACGGTTGCTATTTCACTTCTAATTGGAGGAATTATTTTATTGAAAGTAGACGAATGGTTCAATAAACCAAACGATCCTGAAGTTTCAACTGAGATTACTTACGCAAAAGCTTTTAAAATTGGACTATTTCAATGTCTGGCAATGATTCCTGGAGTTTCACGAAGCGGTGCTAGTATTGTAGGTGGTATGTCACAAAAACTAACAAGAACTTCTGCTGCAGAATTTTCATTTTTCTTAGCAGTTCCTACTATGTTAGGGGCAACAGCAAAAAAATGTTACGATTATTACAAAGCAGGATTTGAATTGTCTCACGAGCAAATTAACATGCTTGTTATCGGGAATATTGTTGCTTTTATTGTAGCACTTTTGGCCATTAAAACTTTCATCGGATTTTTAACTAAAAATGGCTTTAAAGTTTTTGGTTATTACCGAATCTTAGCTGGAATCATTTTATTATTGATTCACTTTTTCATTCACCCGCTTACCATCATATAATGACACCTGAAGAATATTTAGACGGACAAGTTTTATTGATTGACAAACCATTAAAATGGAGTTCGTTTCAAGCTGTCAATAAATTAAAATACCTTTTAATTAATAAAGTTGGACTTCCTAAAAAGTTCAAAATTGGTCACGCCGGAACTTTAGATCCGCTGGCGACTGGACTTTTATTGATTTGTACTGGAAAATTCACCAAAAGAATTTCGGAGCTTCAAGGTCAGGCAAAAGAATATACGGGAACTTTTTACATTGGAGCCACTACTCCATCTTACGATTTAGAAACAGAAATCGACCAGACTTTTCCAACAGATCATATCGATGAAGCTCTGATTCATGAAACGGTAAAACAGTTTTTAGGAGAAATAGATCAAAAGCCGCCTATTTTTTCGGCTATTAAAAAAGACGGTGTTCGTTTATACGAGCATGCGCGTGCAGGCGAATCTATAGAAATTGAAAGCAGAAAAACCACTATTCACGAATTTGAAATTACAAGAATTGCACTGCCAGAAATCGACTTTAGAGTAGTTTGCAGTAAAGGAACTTATATTCGTTCTCTAGCTTACGATTTCGGAAAAGCGATGAATTCAGGTTCACATTTAACTGTTTTACGCCGTACCAAAATTGGCGATTACGATGTAAAAAACGCGATTGATATTACTCTTTTCGAGGAAAGCCTGCAGTAAAAAATAAAAATAGCACATTACAAATTTGAAAATAGTAATGTGCCAACTCTTTAAACAAATAGTACAATTATCTCATACTGATTCATTGAGTTAATAGTGAGGCACATTTTTCCCTCCAAATAAAAATTGAGAAAAGAAATCATAAAATCTTTCAAATAACTTTTTCATAATAGTGTATTTTAATGTTAGACAATAAATAAACACCAATAAAAAGAGTAAATCAGAAAGTTATAATAGAAGTGGGATTATATTTACTAAGTTACAAAATAAGAAGTAAAATAAAAACACTTTAAGATAATTTTATCAACCAAATTATTTGTTATCAACACATTACCAAAATCAAAGTCGATTATATTTAATATTCTCCATAATTTCCAGCAATTCTTCTTGAACCGAGATTCCTTTGTCTGCCAAATACCACAATTGTAAATCTGTTTTTATCTTTTCATCAATTGGGCCAACCTCTCTTTTGTGATTTGCCATTAATTCAGCGGCACCTTTTGGTCTTGGTCCCCAATCGGCACGAACAATTCCGGCTTCTTTACAAATAACAATTACTTTAGGAATTGCCCTTCCGCCATTTGTGAGATATTGATTCATTAAATCATCATTTTCATCACGCAGTGCTATTCTTAGATCCACTTTTTTGTTTGAGGCCAAAGCCATTTTATTTAAAATTGGAAGAATCTGCGCTGCATCGCCGCACCAGCCTTCAGAAAGTACCAGCCAAATGTAATGATTGTCTAAATGTTGTAGTTTATCAATAATAGGTTCTGCAATTTGTATGGTTTTCTCCAGTCTGTTCATTCTCGCTTCGTTTAATTTGGAATAATTAGTCAAACTTTCCGATTGTTCGTTTCCTGTCGACTTTCCTTCAGACAATAAATCGGTTACTAATTTTCTGTATTCAGCATAAGAATGACTGTTGAATAACGCTTTGGCTACGATGCTTTTCATATTGGTTTGATTTTTAGGATAGAATAAAAATACAAAATTTAGAAAGACGAGGATAATGACAATTGTCAGATTTCAAACAATTTACCAAGACATTGACTTTTCTAAATATTTTTTGGCTTCTTGTTTTATCCAACCTTTTTCTGAATTCATAATCTTCTTAATTTTTTCGTCAAAACCTTTCTTTTTTAATTTTCTTAGAGATAACATCATTATCATTTAAAAATCATTTTTACATTATCTTTCACTTAAAGTAAATATTAATTCTTCAACATCACTGCCATTTTTCTTAACCTGTGTAGAATAAATTAAAACCTTATCATTTATATAATCGAAACGAAAAGTTCTTGTTGACAAAACATTTTTCTTCCTTTCATAAAAACCATTTCTAATAATTGAATCAATTTTATCATTTTTATTATATAAATATTCATCAATCATAAATGTTTCTTCATCAAACTCTTTATCTCCCTCAACATCTTCATCCATCATGTAGTATAAAATTTTATCAATTATAGATTCATTTTTATAACTTATATAGAATACCTTATTCAAAACAATTTCATCATCATCATTATTAGAATATATTAAACAAGTTTTCACATTATTTCCATAAATAATAAAAACGCTTCCCCAAGCCTTATTTTCTGCATGATAAGAATAATAAACCTTATTCTCTTTAAGTTTATTTACTATAAAAGATTCATTTGATTCTGGTTTATTTTTATAAATTTTAGGCTTTTTTAGTTGGTTCAATGCATTTTCAAAAGTATAAAATTCTAAATAAGTATTGCTCCAAATAACAGTTTCATTTTCAATAGCATCAATTTCATTAAATAAATCTGGATAAGAAAACTTGTATTCTTTAAAAATTTTTCTAATAAACTTATAATCATCTTTCATACTCACAAATCATAAATTAAACAAATTTTCTTACAAATTTAAAAAATTCAATTAATAAAGTGAACCCAAAATTATTTTACAAACATTATTTCTAAAAATCAGAATATGTCTATATTTGCACAAATTAACGCGACACACACATGAAATATAAAAGAATTCTTCTAAAACTTAGCGGCGAAGCGCTAATGGGTGATTTACAATATGGTATAGATCCAAAAAGATTAGCCGAATATGCAGATGAAATTAAGCAGATTCACAGTAAGGGAGTAGAGATTGCAATTGTTATTGGAGGAGGAAATATATTTAGAGGAGTTGCTGGAGCAAGTTCTGGAATGGATAGAGTTCAAGGTGATTACATGGGTATGCTTGCAACTGTAATTAACGGAATGGCTTTACAAGGTGCTCTTGAAGATAAAGGAATGAAAACGCGTTTGCAGACTGCTTTAAAAATGGAATCTATTGCAGAACCATACATTAAAAGAAGAGCAGACCGCCACTTAGAAAAAGGCAGAATCGTAATTTTTGGTGCCGGAACTGGAAATCCATATTTTACAACAGATACTGCAGCAGTTTTAAGAGGAATCGAGATTAATGCTGATGTTATCTTAAAAGGAACTCGTGTTGATGGTGTTTATGATTCTGACCCTGAGAAAAATGCTTCTGCAGTAAAATTTGACTTTATTTCGTTTGACGACGTAATTAAAAAAGGATTAAATGTAATGGATACTACTGCATTTACCCTTAGTCAAGAAAACAAATTACCAATCGTAGTTTTTGATATGAATAAAATTGGAAACTTGTTGAAAATCTGCGAAGGCGAAAACATAGGAACTGTAGTTAATATATAGTCATCAGTAACAGTTTACAGTCGCATAAATAAGACTTTAACTGAAAACTGAGAATGAAAACTGAAAACTAAAAAAACAATGACTGAAGAAATAGACTTTATTTTAGAAAGTACTGAAGAATCGATGAATGGTACTATTGCACACTTAGAGAAAGAATTTCTTAATATTCGTGCAGGAAAAGCTTCTCCAGCAATGCTTGGAGGTGTTTTTGTAGATTATTATGGATCTGCAACACCGCTTTCTCAGGTATCTAAAATCAGCGTTCCAGATGCTAGAACAATTACATTACAGCCTTTTGAAAAAAATATGCTGCAAGCAATTGAAAAGGCTATCTTAATTGCAAACATCGGATTTAACCCGATGAACAATGGTGATATGGTAATCATCAGCGTACCGCCATTGACAGAAGAGCGTCGTCGTGATTTGGCTAAACAAGCAAAATCTGAGGCTGAAGATGCTAAAATTGGTATTCGTAACTCTCGTAAAGATGCAAATACTGAAATCAAAAAATTAGAAAAAGAAGGAACTTCTGAAGACATTTGCAAATCTGCTGAAGAAGAAGTTCAAAACTTGACAAACGCTTTTATTAAAAAAATTGATGAATTATTGGTTTTAAAAGAAGCCGAAATCATGAAAGTGTAATCAAAGATCTGAGATATTTAAAAAATCCGTCTGGTGAATAGTACCAGACGGATTTTTTTATTGTTATTTTTGCATACGAAAATTAAATTCTTTTCGTTTTTGAAACTATATCATTCTGTATGAAGCTATTTTGTTTTTTGACTTTGTTTTTTACGCTTACTCTTCAAGCGCAATTTCAAATAAACGGAATCGTAACCGATTCAAATAACAAACCTCTTCCCTTTGCCACAATAACCACCTCAGAAAACAACAATACTATTACAGATGTTGACGGGAAGTTTATTTTTAAAATCAGCACATCTGCTACAACTCTATCAGTATCCTATGTCGGTTTTCAAACCAAAACCATTGCATTAATCAGTAATAAAACTTTTTATGCCGTTTCGCTTGCACAGCAGACAGATGATTTGAAAGAAGTTGTGGTTTCTAATGAAAATCCTGCTTTGACGATAATTCGAAAAGTTATTGCCAATAAACCGCTAAATGATCCGCAGAAAAAACTCAATAATTTTGAGTACAAAACATACAACAAACTTATTGTAACCGCTAATCCAGATTCGATAGACGGCAGGATCGACTCTACCGCGTCTTACAAAGATTTAAATAAAAAAATCATCAATGTTGATTCTTCTGATTATAAGTTTAAAGAAATTGTAAGCAGACAGCATTTATTTCAGACCGAGAAAGTTTCGGAATATCAATTTGGAAATAACAAATTAAAAGAAACTGTTCTTGGCACCAAAATAGCTGGTTTTAAACAGCCTATTTATGAAGTTCTAGCATTTAACCTCCAGTCGATTTCCATTTACGATCCGAAGTACGAATTGTTTGAAACGAAATATGAAAATCCGATTTCTAATCAAGCGCCATCAAGTTATAATTATAAATTATTAGATACTGTCAGCATCAAAGGCCGCGACACGTATATGATTTATTTCAAAAATAAACTCAAGCGAAAATCTTCTGGCTTAGAAGGCGTATTGTATATTGATAAAGAAAATTTTGCTGTTGCGAAAGCGGTAATGCGAATTAAAGGTGTTTTGGATATTAGCGGCATTCACGAATTTGAATATATTCCGAAAGAAAAAATTTGGTTCCAAAGCAATACCACATTCAAAATTGTAAAAGGAAAAAATGACGATGATATTAGAATTTTAGGAGGAACGATTCAGTTTGACGGAGATGTTGAAGAAAATTTTGAACCCAGAAAAAAAGTGGCTTCAGATTTCACCTATTTACTTTCAGAAAGTAATAGTTTCGATATTCGTGTCAACACGAATACTGCTATAAAAAATCCATCGCTTTATATCGAAATTAAAGACGATGCGGCCAAAAAACCTGAATCGTTTTGGGAAGCTTACCGCAAAGAAAATCTTGACTTAAAAAGCCAAAAAACATATTTATTACTAGACAGTCTTTCGGTGAGCAATAGAGTTGAAAAGCGTTTAGGAATAGGCCGAAAAATTATTAATGGCTTCTATCCTATTGGTCCTGTTGATCTGGATTTAAAAAAGATTATAAGTTTTAATAATTATGAAGGTTTCCGAATTGGTTTAGGCGGAATTACAAATGATCGCTTTTCGAAAAACTTTAGACTTGAAAGTTATACGGCGTACGGAACCAAAGATGGTGTTTTTAAATACAGTGTGGGAGCCGGCGTTTTATTAGATAAATATACCAACACCTGGCTGAATGGTTATTATGCTGATGATGTACGGGAAATTGCAAGTACCGTTTTCAGTGTAGACAAACGTGTGTTTAAAATTTATGACCCGCGGCCAATTAATATTAGTACATTTTACGAATATTCAGGATGGCGAGGTAATATCCAGACTAAATTTATTCCGAAAACTGAAGCAGTTTTAGAAGTTTCGCGAAATTATATTGAACCTAAATTTGATTATCTTTTTAATCATGACGGAAAATTATATTCCAGCTATGTAATGACTACAGCAATGCTGTCGATTGTATGGGCGCCTTTCAGCGAGTTTATGCAGACTCCAACGGGAAGAAATGAAACAGATAAAAAATTTCCAAGGTTTACGTTTCAATACACACAGTCATTACCAAATGTATTTGATAATGATTTTACTTTCAGCAAAATAGATTTTAAAGCCGAATACGAAAAACAATATTTAAATCGCCAGAAGACGAGTTTGCTTTTGCAGGCAGGTTATGCAATGGGAGATGTTCCTATTACTCATTTGTATAATACTTCTCCAAATAATTTAACCAAAGAAACTGTTATTCAGCGTATTACTTTTGCAGGAAGAAATGCCTTTGAAACCATGTATTTTAATGAATTCTTCTCTAGTCAATATCTTATGTTTCAGATCAAGCATGGTTTTGACCGTATTAAAATTATGAGAAAAGTTCGTCCGTCGCTGGTTTTAGTAACCAGAATGGCTTGGGGAAATATGGAAAAACCAGAACAACATGTTGGACCTGACTACAAAACACTTGATAAAGGCTATTTTGAATCGGGAATTGAGCTAAACAAAATCTACAAAGGTTTCGGTCTTGGCGGATTCTATCGTTATGGCCCAAACCAATTATTGAAGTTTGAAGATAATATTGCGGTTAAGATTTCTTATGTACTTGATCTTGGACTTTAAGAATTAAATTCCAAATTTTACGATAGGTTTGTCATCCTGAGGAACGAAGGATCACACTCGTAACTTGACAAAGATTGGCAATTCTTTATGTGAAATTACTTGGCCGAATCGCTAACCTCTACAAAGATTGGATATTAGTTATGGAGTTACTCGTGGAGATTTCTCCTTCGTCGAAATGACAAAAAAACCTTTATCAAAGTTTTAAACTTTGATAAAGGCTTGAGCGCAATTAATCCAAAAAAAAATCCCAAACCCCAATCATAAAATTGGAATTTGGAATTTCAAAGAATTGATATTTATTAAAAAATTTATGGTTTCAAAATCAATACTGAAGGTGTATTGTTCAGCCAAGTACTTTGAGATTCAATTAATTTTTTCCAGCTGTCTAAACTTATAATCATTAAGTCTTGACCATCTAAAAATTCTTTTTTAATTGTTCTATCATGCATAATCATAATATGATTTGGCGCAATCTGTTCGATAGATCGGATAGTTTCCTGAATATCACGAGTGTTTTTTACTTCACCGCTGGCATCTAAAACTGTAATCTGCGAACCGTTATTATTGATTAGTTTTTTAGCATAATCAATTAAAAAAGCATCTTCTCTACTGAATACAGGCATGAAAACCTGATTTATTTCTTCAAAATCTTTATCGATAAAAATACCAACCGGCATTCTGGTTTTTGCAATAATATGACGGGTTCTTTCGTCAAAAGGAGAATTTTCAAACAATCCTTCTTTTCCTGTGAATTTATCGATTAAACGATCTGGATTTACTATTCGGGTTGTAAAACCAAGAATCTTTCCAAGTAGAGTTCCATCAAAAATAGATTGTCCTAAACCAACTAATAATAAATCATATTCGCCTTGGTTTGCCGAATCTATAATATCAGTATCTATATCATTAGAAACTTTAAAAAGACTCACAATATTTTGATTCAAACGGTTGGATTCTTCGATAATTGGAACTAACATTTTACGCTCATGATCTTTTACATCAAAAGAATGAATTTCTGTACTTAAAGACAAGTGCATTGCCGTTACAATTGAATTATCTGGCTGTTTTTTAACCAAACTGTTGGCAATTTTTAAAAGTTTTTTTCCTCTTTCTGGAGTTGCAAACGAAAGCAGGATTTTATATTTGCTTTTACTTCCTATTTCTTGCGGCACATTCGTCGCTTTATCTTTAAAAATAAAGCCGATAAAATCTAAAGCCGGACCTGTCATAAAAGTGGTTACCAAAGCCATAATTACCATCATGGTAAAAATCTCTGTTGATAGAACTCCAAGATCATAACCAATATTTAAAACTACAAGCTCCATTAAACCTCTTGTATTCATCAAAGCTCCAATTGCCAAACTATCTTTCCAGTTTTGTCCCACGAATTTTGCTGCCAACGCACTTCCAAAAAATTTACCAGCAACAGCAACAGCTATAATTAATCCTGTGATTTTCCATAATTCAGGATCATTTAAAAGACCAATCTGCGTACGTAGACCTGTAAACACAAAGAATAAAGGCAATAATACAATTATCGCAACGTCTTCTACTTTCTCAATAAATATATTTCTGAATTTATTATTTTCAGGCATAATTGCTCCTGCAAGGAAAGCTCCAAATAAAGCATGAATTCCAATTAATTCTGCAGCATAAGCTGAAATTAAAAGTGTGATAAAGAAAATAGCAACAACCGGTTTATTTAAACTTTCGCGAGTTGAATTTAAATCTCCAACACGTTTTAGGAACGGACGAACGATTTTCAACATAACAATAACGTATAAAATCGCCAATCCAATCACATATAATGCACTTGTAAATGAGCCTGCTTTTACGATAGCAATTACAACGGCAAGAATACACCATGCAGTAATATCATCTGCAGCGGCACAAGTAATGGCAATAGTTCCGAGTTTTGTTTTCTGCATACCGCGTTCCTGAACAATTCTCGCTAGAACCGGAAACGCAGTAATACTCATGGCAATTCCCATAAATAGTCCGAAAGAAGAAAACTCAACACCAATTGGGGCAAAAGTGTGATAAATAAAATAAGCCAATGTTAACCCTAAAGCAAACGGAATTACGATACTGGCATGGCTGATAACAACTGCATCATGTGCTTTGTTTTTAAGCACTTTCAAATCCAGCTCCATCCCGATAACGAACATGAAAAGAATTAAACCAATCTGGCTTAAGAATTGTAAATTTCCTAATGATTCTTTTGGGAATAAAGCCGCAGAGAATTCTGGAAAGTACATTCCGACCAAAGATGGCCCTAAAACAATTCCGGCAATCATTTCTCCAATTACAGATGGCTGTCCGATTTTTCTAAAAAACCATCCAAATAAACGCGCTACTAAAATAATAGTCACGATTTGCGCCAATAAAATAGCCAGCGGGTGCTGTAAATTTTCGACCATTGAATGAAGAAAATCGTTCCAATGATTACTTTCTATTTTTTTCTTGACAATATCGCGTCCAACTTCTAATGCTCCGCCTTTTGAAATTATCCAATATATTAGAGCGGTAAAACCTCCAATAATTGTTACGTAGAATAAAGAGTTTTTAATGTTATTCATAACTCGTTCTTTTAATTTATTGCCGCAAATATCAGAAGTGAGCTTCAAGTGAAAAAACAAATTTCCTGCTAATTTTCAATGTATGTAACAAGTCGGAAAAACTTTGTAATAAGTTCTAAAGCTCAACAAAAATCTACTAGCAATGTGAATGGAATCTAAGGCTTTATTTCGAGAACAAAGCTTCGACTTCGCTCAACCTGACACATAAATAACTCTATATCTTCACTTTCTTCAAAAAATCAGAACGATAGGTTTCGCTTAAAATTAAAGTCGTGTTTTTATTTTTTTCTTCTAGATGATGCAATACAATTTCATTATGATTAAAGAATTTTATTGCCTTTACTGCCACAATTTCTTTTTTGTTTATTCGGCAGAAATCAGCTTCGGGTAATTCGTTTAAAAGGGTGTCGAATTTTACGTTTTTTAAATTCAGAAAACTTCCGTCAGAAAGCAGAACCGTTTTGTCACGGCTATCGATTACAGCCGTTTTGATGTATTGAATTTTATTGAAATACAGCAAAGTTTTTCCTTTGTCTGTATTCAACTGTATGAATTTTTTAGCCGAATCTGGTTTATCAAAACGTTCAAAAGCTTTTGAGACTGCTTTTTGCAGACGTTCCAATTTTACAGGTTTTGTGATATAATCTACTGCATCGATATTAAAAGCATCTGCAGCATAATCTTTATAAGCCGTACAAAAAATGACCAATTTATCATCGAGCATTTCAGCCAAATGCAAACCGTCCATGCCTGGCATTTCGATATCAGAAATTAAGAGATCAAAATCCAGATCTGGAATATCAGACAAAAGTTTCTGCGGATTATTATACGTTTTTACAATTTCCAGTTCAGGAATTTGTTCACAAAGCATTTTAAGGTACGTTAATCCAGGAAGCTCATCGTCCAGAAGCAAGCATTTCAGTTTTGTATTCAAGTAAATCAATTTTTAGATGAGCAATATAAACATCGTTTTCTATAAACTTATCAAGTTTGAAATTATTCTTATAAATAATTCGAAGACGATGCTCCAGAGTTGCATGTCCAAAACCGCTTCGCTCCTTTTTGAGCACTTTTTTATCGGAGATTTTATTCGAAACCGTCATAAAAAATGCATTGTCTTTAAATTCAAAAACAACAGAAATAAAAGCATCTGCACTTTGAAGATCAGCATGTTTAAAAGCATTTTCGATTAAATCAATTGAAATTAACGGCGCCAATAGTGGCTGATCGTATAATTTATCATCTTGATTAATATTAGTTTTAACTTTTAATTCAAAAAGCGGACTGATTTTGATTTTATTGATTTCGATTAAATTCAACGCAAAATCAATCTCTTCTTTTGCCGTTACAAATTTCTTTTTGCTTTCGTATAGAATATAATCCAAAACATTGGCGAGTTTATCTAAAGCAAAATAAGTCTGATATGCATGCGACTGAATTGAATTTAGAATATTCTTGAATAAATGCGGATTTAATTTTGACTCCAGATTCTCCAGCTGCAGATCATTCACCTTTACCTCTAAAGCATAAAAACTTTTTTCTGCATCTTCTTTTGCTTTTTTAGTCTGCATTAATTGATACATCATAAAACAAATTATGACGATCAAGAGCAGCAGAATTGCTAAGAAAATAAAAGTTGTGGTATTGTTATCCTGCATTTTGTTATCGTTTTTATTTTTCAGCAACCAGAACAATATTGAACAGGTTGAGCACGTATACTAATTTTTAAATTCTTCGTTTTAATTAGTGCAAATATGAGAAAAGCTGATGAGTAAACCGCAAAAAGAAAGAAATATATCACAAACCATAAATTGGAGGTTTTGTGTTAACGTTAAGTAAAATACAATCGATTATTTATGATTTCGAGCACTTTTCACTACATTTGCAACCATTTTTAAAGATTTTATGAAAAACGCGATTCAAGTTGGATTTTGGGAGAAATTGGCCCGAATTATACTTAAGAACAGAATAACAATTCTAGTTGTCCTATCTGCTTTAACGATTTTCCTTGGTTTTCAATGGAAAAACCTAGCTATGACTTATACCGAAGCAAACTTGCTTCCTAAAGATCATATTGCGAATAAAGAATACCAAAAATTCTTGGATAAATTTGGTGAAGAAGGAAACCTTGTCGTTATTGGTTTTAAAGATCCTAAATTCTTTACGCCAAAAAATTATGCGGCGTGGAATGAATTGATGACAGGTTTAAAAAAATCTAAAGAAGTTGATTTGGTCGTTTCCTTAAATGATTTAAAAAAGCTTGAAAAAGATACGGTTAACGAAAAATTTGTTTTAACGCCTTTTATCGATCAAAGCAAAGTTTTAGATCCAGCTTATTTAAAAAGCGTTCAATACGATTTGTTTCATAATTTGCCGTTTTACGAAGGACTTTTGTTTAATAAAGAAAGCGGCAGTGTTCGTTCTGCGATTTACATCAATAAAAAACTGGTAAATACCGCAGAAAGAAAGACTTTTATCCTTGAAAATTTAGTTCCGAAAATCGATAAATTCGAAAAAACAACTGGAATTGATCTTAAGGTTTCAGGAATGCCATACATCAGAACGATCAATGCTGCCGATATGAAAGGCGAAATCGGATTGTTCATCGGTGCGGCTTTATTTACTGTTTCTTTAATTTTCTTTTTCTTTTTCCGTTCGTTTAGAGCGACTTTTATTTCTATTTGTATTTTAATTGTTGGAGTAATCTGGTCGTTTGGAACGCTTGGGTTATTTGGTTATAAAATCACGATTTTAACTGCGATTATTCCGCCGTTAATTATTGTAATCGGAATTACAAACTGTATTTTCTTAATCAATAAATACCAGCAGGAAATTAAATTACACAATAATCAAGCAAAAGCGTTACAGCGTGTTATTTCAAAAATTGGGGTTTCTACCTTAATGACTAATTTAACAACAGCGATTGGTTTTGCAACGTTTATGATTACCGGAAACGATTTGCTTTTTGAATTTGGTTTGGTAACTTCAATCAACGTAATTTCTGTTTATTTATTGACGCTTTTCATTGTGCCAATTGTATACAGTTTTATGCCATTGCCAAATGAAAAACATTTATACCATTTGACTAAAACCTACATTTCGACTTTGCTGAATGTTGTAGAAGATTTAGTGAGAACAAAACGTAAATATGTTTATATCATTTATGGTTTGCTTTTGGTTTTTAGTGTAATCGGTGTTTCTCAAATGAAAGTTTCAGGAAGTTTGATTGGTGAAATGCCAAAAAGCGCTTCTTTCTTTAAAGACATTTTATTTTACGAAAAAGAGTTTAATGGTGTGATGCCATTAGAAATTATGATTGACACCAAAAAGAAAAAAGGTGTTATGAAAGCTTCGACTATTCGTAAAATGGACGAATTGCAAAATACAATTTCTGAGATTCCAGAATTAGCAAAACCAGTTTCAATTGTAAATTTGGTTAAATATTCTAAACAGGCTTTCTACAATGGAAATCCTGAATATTATCAACTGCCGACTTCGCAGGAGCAGACTTTTATTTTGAGTTATGCTAAAAATGCAACTAAAAACAGTAAAGAAAATTTAATGAAAGCTTACGTTGATTCGACTGGCCAATATGCGCGAATCACAACTTTCATGAAGAATATCGGAACGGATGAAATGGCGAAAGTCGAGAAAAAATTACATTCTAAAATTGATGAAATTTTCCCGAAAGATCGTTACGAAGTTACCGTTACGGGAAAAGCATTGGTTTTCCAAAAAGGAACTTCTTATTTGGTTGAAAATTTAATCGAGTCCTTAATTTTTGCAATTTTAACGATCGCGGTTCTAATTTTATATTTATTCCGTTCGTTCAAAATGGTAATGGCTTCAGTAATTACAAATGTTTTACCGCTTTGTATTACATCCGGATTAATGGGTTATTTTGGAATTCCGTTAAAACCGTCTACAATTTTGGTATTTAGTATTGCGTTCGGAATCTCGGTTGATAACGCAATTCAGTTTATGGCGAAGTATCGACATGACTTACTTCAAAGTAATGGAAAAGTAAAAAAATCAGTTTTTAGTGCTTTAAGAGAAACTGGAATCAGCACATTCTATACCTCTGTAGTTTTAATTCTAGGTTTTGCAACTTTTACATTATCAAGCTTTAGCGGAACCATTGCACTTGGAGGATTGATTTCTTGCACTCTGGCTTTTGCGATGTTTGCGAACCTAGTTGTATTGCCTTCGCTGGTTTTGACTTTTGAAAAGAAGAAAACTAAGAAAGAGGAATTGGAGAGTTTAGAGAAGTAATTTTTTTTGACACGAATTGAATTCAAAATAAAGAATGGAATCAAAACTTAATATTACTGAATTCAGAAATCGAATCAGAGAAAATACGGTAATTGGAAACCCAAAACTTAAGTTAATCAGTCCATTTGGTGTATTTAGAATATTTGGAAGTTTTTCAAAACCTTTCTATGGAAATTTTGACGACTCAACATTTCGTTTAACAACAAATTCTGCTGTATCGCCAACATTTTTTATGATTAAAGGAAATTACAGAATTACAAACAGAACTTTATTTGTTAATTACACTATTGAGCCAACGCATAAAATTCAGATAATTTGGCTAAAATATTATCCACTTATTGCATTTATTTTATGTAATTCAGTATTTATTTTAATAGAAAAAGTTCCTGTCCAAGTGTACTTAATCTTTAATTTATTTATTGTCTTTTCAGTATTACATACTAGATGGCTTCCTAAACGAAAAATGAAAAGTTTAGAACAAAAGTTTAAGAAAATATTTGAGTTATAATTTTAAGAACAATATTAATCTTAAAAGTTTTATCCAATCTTGTCATTTCGACGAAGGAGAAATCTCCGCAATATATTCCGCAAAGCTAGGAAATACTAGACGGAGCTACTTGCGGAGATTTCTCCTTCGTCGAAATGACAAAAATGAGAGAAATACTAAATCTCACTAAAATTGCTTCTTTTGAAACCGAGTGCTCTAGCCCTGATCGAAGCGGTATCCTTTCTGTTTTTTCTTTAAAAACAGAAAGATACAGCGAAGAGCAGGAAACAGCTTCAAAAATTAATTATTATCGTTTATATTTGCAATTCGATATAAAAAACACTGGTTTTATTTTGATCTAAAATCAGCAATCTATAAATCTAAAATTAAAATGAGACACACAAAGGTTAAAGACTTATTAAACAGTACTACGACGCTTCAGGAGGTTAATGCAAAAGGATGGGTGAGAACTTTTAGAAATAATCAGTTCATCGCGCTTAATGACGGTTCTACCATTAATAATATACAATGTGTTGTTGATTTTGAAAATACACCAGAAGAGATTTTAAAAAGAATCACAACTGGAGCTGCGGTTTCTGTAATTGGAACTTTGGTCGAAAGTAAAGGTGCAGGTCAGAAATACGAAATTCAGGTTTCTAAATTGGAAATCCTTGGAGATTCTGATGCGGAGAAATTCCCAATGCAGCCTAAAAAACACTCTTTGGAGTTTTTACGCGAAAATGCACACTTACGTGTACGTACAAATGCTTTTGGAGCAATTATGCGTGTGCGTTCGGTATTGTCTTATGCAGTTCACAAATATTTTCAAGATAAAGGTTTTGTGTATGTAAACACGCCAATTATTACTGGTGCTGATGCTGAAGGTGCTGGAGAAATGTTTCAGGTAACTTCTCTGCCTTTGGATAATCTTCCAAAAAACGAAGAAGGAAACATTGATTTCAAAAAAGATTTCTTTGGGAAACATACGAACTTAACGGTTTCTGGACAATTAGAAGGTGAAACTTTCGCAATGGCTTTGGGTCAGATTTATACTTTTGGACCAACTTTTAGAGCAGAAAATTCAAACACTTCTCGTCACTTGGCTGAGTTTTGGATGATCGAGCCAGAAGTTGCTTTCAATGATCTTGATGACAACATGGATTTGGCTGAAGATTTTATTCAGTACGTAATCAAATATGCTTTAGACAACTGTAAAGACGATTTGAAATTCTTAGAAGGAAGACTTTTAGAAGAAGAAAAATCAAAACCACAGGCTGAAAGAAGCGAAATGAGTTTGTTGGAAAAACTAAACTTCATTTTAGAAAACAACTTCAAACGTGTTTCTTATACTGAGGCAATTGATATTTTAAGAGATTCAACTCCAAATAAAAAGAAAAAATTCAGCTACTTAATTAACGAATGGGGAGCTGATTTACAATCTGAACACGAGCGTTACTTGGTTGAAAAACACTTTAAATGCCCTGTAATTTTATACGATTACCCAGCAAATATTAAAGCGTTTTACATGCGTTTGAACGACAACACAGAACCAGGAAGAGAAACAGTTCGTGCAATGGATATTCTTTTCCCTGGAATTGGAGAAATCGTTGGTGGTTCTGAAAGAGAAGAGCGTTACGATGTTTTGGTTGAAAAAATGAAAGCTTTAAACATCGACGAAGAAGAATTACACTGGTATTTAGACACCAGAAGATTTGGTTCTGCCACTCACGCAGGTTTCGGATTAGGATTTGAGCGTTTGGTATTGTTTGTAACAGGAATGACAAATATTAGAGACGTAATTCCTTTCCCAAGAACTCCTGGAAGTGCGGAATTTTAATCTAAGATTCTGAGGTACTAAGGTGCTAAGATTCTAAGTTTTTAAAATATAAATATAAAATAATTCAACCGCGAATTAATTCGCCAATATAAGATACTCAGCACCTTAGTGCCTTAGTATCTTAGCAACTTTTTTTATGCTAAAGCAATTTTTAAATTTAAAATTATCCCAAAAATTATCTCCACAGCAAATTCAGCTGATGAAGTTAATTCAATTGCCTACGCAAGCTTTTGAGCAACGTTTATTAGAAGAAATGAACGAAAATCCGGCTCTGGAAGCTGGAAAAGAAGATGAATACGAAGCAGATGAATTTGCCAATGAAGACTACGACGATTATGATGATGCAGAATCTGACAGAATCGAAGCAGACGACATTAATATTGATGAATATCTAAGCGACGACGATACACCTGATTACAAAACTCAGGTAAATAATTACAGTGACGACGAAGAACGTGAAACTCCATTTGCTTCTCCAATTAGTTTTCATCAGGATTTAATCAATCAGTTAAATACTTTTATTTTAAATGATGAAGAACGCGAAATCGCCGAATTCCTTGTTGGAAGTATTGATGATATGGGTTACATCCGCAGAAGCGTTCCAGATATTGTAGACGACATGGCTTTTACTCAGGGAATTTATACTGATGAAGCAATGGTCGAAAAAATGATGACCGTGATTCACGAATTAGAACCTTCTGGAGTTGGCGCACGAGATTTACAGGAATGTTTACTGCTTCAGTTAAAACACAAAACACCAACTGAATATGTTGATCTAGCTATCGATATTATCGAAAATCAGTTTGATGCTTTTACGAAAAAACATTACGATAAACTATTACAGAAATACAGCGTTTCTAACGAACAGCTTAAAAAAGCAATTCACGAAATTGAAAGACTAAACCCAAAACCGGGTGGATCTTACACTGGAAACAATAAAGTAACTGAAAATGTAGTTCCTGATTTTGCGATCAGAATTATTGACGGCGAACTTGAATTGACTTTAAACGGGAGAAATGCTCCTTCCCTGCATGTTTCTAAGGATTATCAGGAAATGATGCAGACGTATAAAGATTCTCGTGATAAATCATCGGCTCAAAAAGATGCTGTTCAATTTATCAAACAAAAACTAGATTCTGCAAAATGGTTTATCGATGCGATTAGACAGCGTCAGGAAACACTATTTGTAACGATGAATGCAATTATGCATTATCAGGAAGAATATTTCTTAGATGGTGACGAAACCAAATTAAAACCAATGATCTTAAAAGATATTGCAGATATGGTTGGTTTGGATATTTCGACAATTTCGCGTGTAGCGAACAGTAAATATGTTGAAACACCATACGGAACAAAACTAATCAAAGAATTTTTCTCTGAAGCGATGAAAAATGATCAAGGTGAAGATGTTTCGACTTTGGAAATCAAAAAAATTCTGAAGAATACAATCGAAGAAGAAGACAAAAAGAAACCGCTTCCAGACGATCAATTGGCTGAAATCTTAAAAGAAAAAGGATATCCAATTGCAAGAAGAACGATTGCAAAATATCGTGAGCAGCTTGATATTCCAGTTGCAAGAATGAGAAAGAAGATTTAGTTTTTTTTGTTTTTTCTAACCATTAAGAGATTAAAAAAAATAAAGTTTTATAAGAATAGCAAACCTAACAGGTTTTAAAACCTGTTAGGTTTTTTTTTTATTATTTCAAATGAAGTTGTATTCAGTATTCCGTCAGGAATATTTGATCGGTCTAAAAAAATTAATGTGATAAATTGTGTTCAGTAGGAACACCTGTTTTCGGAATTAACCTCAACAATAATTTATCCTATAATCAAACGTTCCTATGGAACGTAAACTCACCCAAATCAAATTATATCTACCGACGAGACATTCCTACGGAATGAAATATTACTATTTCTTTAAAGCAGCAAACCCGACAGGTTTTATCAATTAACCAAAAATAATATCCCTATATTGTTTATATTCCGTAGGAATATTTCATCGGTAGCAAAAAATTAAAGTGTTGAATTGTGTTCCATAGGAACACCTGTTTTTACAGAATTACTTCAACAATAATTTGTCCTATAACCAAACGTTCCTATGGAACGTAAACTCATCCAAATCAAATTATAATCTACCGACGAGACATTCCTACGGAATGATATATTGCTGTTTCTTTAAAACACGAAACCCGACAGGTTTTATCAATTAACCAAAAATAATATCCCTATATTGTTTATATTCCGTAGGAATATTTCATCGGTAGCAAAAAAAACAATGTATTGCATTGTGTCCCGTAGGGACACCTGTTTTTACGAAATTAACCTCAATAATAATTTGTTCTCTAATCAAACGTTCCTATGGAACGTAAACCACCCAAATCAAATTATATCTACCGACGAGACATTCCTACGGAATGAAATATTACTATTTCTTTAAAGCAGCAAACCCGACAGGTTTTAAAAACCTGTCGGGTTTAATACGTCTCTTAAACGCTAAATTATTTATATTGATCTGGAAATATCTTCACATTAAATAAAAACACTTTGTTTTTGTCGCTGTAACTGTAATTTAATGTATAATCATTATCTCTAAAAACCTTTAGTCCAGGATTTGCTTTTGCAGTACTTACGAGACTTTTTTCAATTTCTTCCTGAATTAAATTAACTTCTGCAGTTTCCTTAACGACATTCATTAATGTTAAATTGTATTGAACATTCCTCTCCTCTGGCAAAGTCACGCTATCTAAACGAATTCCTTCTTGAATTGTCAGCGGGCAATTCTTATTGTATTTTTCAACTAATTCCTTTACTTCGGTATTTACTTCATCAGCATTTTCAGAAAGATAAAATTGAAAAAAAGCTGCAGCGGCCAAAGCAACACCAATTATAATTAATAATAAAAGATTCTGTTTTCTCATAATTTCTTTTCTTGAATTGCTAAGTAAATATTAAATGGAATTAATTATTTTTCCTCATTTTTCTTCATTGCATTAAAATACGCTGCACGGCTAAGTGGTTCGTATTCTTCAGTTTCACCCAGCATAACTAATTTATCATTATCTGTTTTTCTAAAACTATAATTAGCCAAATTTCCTGTTCTGGTACAAACTGCATGCACTTTGGTTACATATTCAGCTGTTGCCATAAGTCCAGGCATTGGTCCAAACGGATTTCCTTTAAAATCCATATCAAGTCCGGCAACAATTACACGAATTCCCTGATTGGCTAAATCATTACAAACCGTGATAATTTCATCATCAAAAAACTGAGCCTCGTCAATACCAATCACATCACAGCCTTGCGCCAAAATTAAAATATTGGCCGCTGCGGGAACTGGAGTGGAACGAATTTCATTAGCGTCGTGCGACACTACCATTTCGTCATGATAACGGGTATCGATTGCGGGTTTGAAAATTTCGACTTTTTGCTTGGCAAATTGAGCACGTTTTAATCTGCGGATTAATTCCTCGGTTTTACCCGAAAACATTGATCCACAAATAACTTCAATCCAACCAAATTGTTCTTTGTGATTTACTGTATTTTCGAGAAACATTTTGTATTTTTCTGCCTTTAAAAATGAATAGTTTTTATTACTTTGTACTGGTAATAAATCGACGTAAAAATGTGCTGTTTTACATTTTTTCAAAAGTAGAAAATTTTTATCAAATCGGAGATTAGCTAACGCTTATTAACAGAAATAAAAAAATATCTTTTGGATTTCTTTCAGAATAAAGACATTCAGACATTAAATACACTAAAATACCTTATTCACTATAATTTCAACAGTTATGAAAAAAAAATTGGAAGCCGATTTAATCAGCATTGCACATCGAATTTTGAAACTTAAAAACAAGTCCGATATCAATCAATTGTATCTTGAAACTCAGAAATTATATGAGAAATTAGCGGTATTAAAGTTTGTAGAAGAAAATTTTGATGCTGCAAAACCAACAATCGGACAAAATGATATTACTTCAGAATTAGAAACAATTTTTGATAAAGAGGAAATAACTCCCGCTGCCGTTCAAATAGAAACTCCTGCCGCAATCATTGAACTTGAGGAATCTTACGAACCAGAAGTTAAAGAAGAAATCACTGCTCAAATTCCTGAACCGATTACAGAAGAAACTGAAGAACCAATAGCTGCAGAAGTTACTGAACCAATAATTGAGGAAACACCAGAGCCAATTGCTGCTGAAATTATTGAACCTGAAGTAGAAAAAACTGAGGAAGCAGTTGTTTCAGAAATTATTGAAGTGGAAGCAGAAAAAGAAAGTGAAAAGATAGAAGAACCAAAGGAGAATATCGAAGAATTTTCATTTACAACCGTAAACGATTTAAAACCAATTCCAGATTTCATACCTGCTTTCGAATTAGAAACTGAAGAAATAAAAGAGAAAGTTAAAGAAGAACCAAAAACAGAAACTTCTCCAATACCTACCATTTTATTTGAAGATTTTGGAGTGAATTATGCCGATGCCCAATTTGTAAAAGTTGATAGTTTTGAGGCTGTTCCTCCAGCTAAAACTCCTTCAATTAATGATTTTAAAGAAGAGAAAAAAGTTGAAACTGCGGTTCTTGAAACTCCTGCACAGCCAAAAGCGGTTAGTTTAAATGAAAAACTGGCAAGAGGTTTTCATATTGATCTGAACGATCGAATTGCATTTACAAAAAATCTTTTCGGCAACAGCACAGAAGATTACAGCCGTGTTTTAAATCAATTAATGACTTTTGATTCTTATGATGAAGCAAAAGAATTTATTGAAAACATGGTAAAACCAGATTATAACAATTGGGAAGGAAAAGATGATTACGCGGAACGTTTCCTTGGAATTGTGGAGAAGAAATTCGCTTAAAGACATTTTCACATCTCACATTTTACATTTCACGAATAAACAATTATGTCAAAATTATATATCGTTCCAACGCCAATTGGCAATCTTGAGGACATGACTTTTAGGGCCATTCGGGTTTTAAAAGAAGTCGATTTGATTTTGGCGGAGGACACCCGAACAAGCGGTAAACTCTTAAAGCATTTTGAAATTGGCACGCACATGCACAGCCATCATATGCATAACGAGCACAAAACAACCGAAAATTTAATTGCCCGTTTGAAAGCTGGCGAAAAGATTGCTTTGATTTCTGACGCTGGAACTCCAGCAATTTCAGACCCTGGATTTTTATTGACCCGAGCTTGTGTCGAAAATAAAATTGAAGTTGAATGCCTTCCTGGCGCAACTGCCTTCGTGCCCGCTCTTGTAAACAGCGGACTCCCAAATGACAAATTTGTTTTTGAAGGTTTTCTGCCCGATAAAAAAGGACGTCAGACTCGTTTTTTGGCTTTAGCCGAAGAAACCCGAACAATGATTTTATACGTTTCGCCGCATAAACTCGTTAAAACTTTAGCCGAATTTGTACAATATTTTGGAGAAGACAGACAAGTCTGCGTTTCGCGAGAATTATCAAAACTTCACGAAGAAAATGTCCGCGGAACCGCAAAAGAAGTTTTAGCGCATTTTGAGAAAACAGCACCGCGTGGCGAAATCGTCGTTGTCGTTGCCGGAAAAACAATAACAAAAGAACCTAAGAAAAGTAAGTTTTCTAAGGATGAAGAATAATTCTATTTATAATCCAAACAATGCCCTTAATTAATGAAAAAGTTAATCTCTATAATTATCTGCATTACGTTATTTAGTTGTAATAATTCAGAAAATAGTTCAAACGAAGAAAAGGCCTTATTGGATAAAATTTCCCAACTTGAAAATGAGAATAAAAGCCTAAAAGATTCATTATCAAAAAATGAACGTGATTTTTTAAATTCTCAAATGTTAATCGGAGTTCCTGATGTCGAAACTATTAAAGTTGGAAAAAAGAACAATATTGTAATGCTATTTCATACATCCGATAAAAAATTACCTAAATATGAAATTTATAAGATTGAAGGAGATAAAAAAATTAAAATTGGAGAAAACAATCAAACAAAATTTAATTACAATTTTATCCCAAAATCAATTGACGATAATAAAATACATTTGCTAGTAAAAATACCATATCAGGGAAAAACAATTATTTTACAAAATGCAATGTCCTTTAATGTAAAAAAATAAAATCATGAGCATACAAGCCTTTTTAGAAAAAGTAAAACAAACTCCAACTCACATCACATTCCCAGAAACCATTGCAGTAATTGAGGAAAATTACAATTTTACCCCAACCGCTTTTCAAAACGGAACACAGCATAATGCTGCCGGCGAAAATTCAGGTTCTTGTAAATTATTTTCTTTCGCGAAGTTGCAAAATTTGAACAAAGAAGAAACTTTAGCGTGTTTTGGAGCTTTTTATTTTGAAGAAGTTCTTGGAGATCCAAACGGGACAAATCACCAGAACATTAGAAATTTCATCAACTTAGGCTGGGACGGAATTCAGTTTGAAGGAAATGCTTTAGAAGCAAAATAATTATCTAAGATTTTTGATTAACGATTTTTGATTTCAGAAATCAACAATCTAAAATCTACACTCTAAAATCTAAAATCAACCCATGCGTTGGACCTTAAAACCAAAACCCTCTGAAGATAAAATCAAACATTTGGCGCAAGCCCTAAATGTAGAAGATTTTGTAGCAACACTTTTGATTCAGCGTGGTATTGAAACTTTTGAAGATGCGAAGAACTTCTTTCGCCCGTCTTTAGAACATTTGCATGATCCGTACTTGATGAAAGATATGGACAAAGCTGTTGCTCGAATCGAAGCGGCAATTGAAAATCAAGAAAATATTCTGGTTTTTGGCGATTATGATGTTGACGGAACAACAGCAGTTTCTTTGGTTTCTTCTTACTTAAAATCACACTATCCAAATATTGCCACTTATATTCCGGATCGTTATAACGAAGGTTACGGCATCTCATATAAAGGAATTGATTATGCAGACGATAATGGAATTTCCTTAATTATCGCACTTGACTGTGGTATCAAATCGATTGATCATATCGCTTACGCGAAAGCGAAAAACATTGATTTCATTGTCTGCGATCACCACAGGCCTGGAGAATTTCTTCCAGATGCCGTTGCAGTTCTTGACCCTAAAAGAGAAGACTGCTCCTACCCTTATGATGAATTATGCGGCTGCGGCGTTGGTTTTAAGTTGATTCAGGCTTTAGGTCAAAACCGAAATGAAACTATCGAAGATTTAGTTCCTTATCTCGATTTGGTTGCTACGGCAATTGCGGCAGATATTGTACCGATTACGGGAGAAAATCGTGTTTTGGCTTATTTCGGATTGAAAGTTATTAACAGCGAACCGAGACCTGGAATTAAAGCTTTGGTGCATCAGGTAAAAAAGAAAGTTCTCGATATTACAGATGTTGTTTTTATTATTTCACCGCGAATTAATGCTGCAGGAAGAATCAAACACGGAAATCATGCGGTTGAATTATTAACTGAATTTGATTTTGAACAAGCACAGCAATTCGCTTCAGAAATTGAACAATACAACGCAGACCGAAAAGATTTAGATAAAAAAATTACCAAAGAAGCTTTTCAGCAAATTTTAGAAAACAATGAAGAAGAACGTTTTTCTACCGTTGTTTTTCAAGAAGACTGGCACAAAGGTGTGATCGGGATCGTAGCTTCAAGATTGATTGAAACTTATTATCGACCGACTTTAGTTTTTACCAAAAGCGGTGACAAATATGCTGCTTCTGCCCGATCTGTAAAAGGTTTTGATGTGTATAATGCGCTTGATGCTTGTTCCGAACACTTAGAACAATTTGGAGGTCATATGTATGCAGCTGGAATGACTTTAAAAGCCGAAAATTATCAGCTTTTTAAAGAGGCTTTTGAGAAATGTGTGCAAGAAACCATTCAACCCGAAATGCGCACTCCAGAAATTGAAATTGATGCAGAGATAAACTTCTCAGACATCACTCCAAAATTGATTAGAATTTTAAAACAATTTGAACCTTTTGGTCCTCAAAATATGACTCCAGTTTTTATGACTTCTGATGTAAAAGATACAGGGTATGCCAAAACGCTGGGTTCAGAAGAAGAACATTTAAGACTTTTCGTCAAACAATCCCGAGGTCTCGGGACTGACGGAATAGCTGCAATTGGCTTTGGACTGGGAAAAAAACTCAATATTGTACAAAATCAAAATCTGTTTCAATTGGCATACTGTATTGCCGAAAATGAATGGAACGGAAATATTTCAACACAGCTTATGCTGAAAGACATTAGAACAAATGGAAGAGATTAAATCCAATAAGCAAGATCCGTATCAGGCATTGCGTTATAAAGAATTCAATGTATTTTTATTATTGCGTTTTGCGATGGTTTTTGCCTGGTCTATGCAGTTTATTATAATCGAATGGGAAGTTTACAGTTTAACTAAAAATCCGCTTTCGTTAGGAATTATTGGTTTAATGGAAGTTATTCCTGCTGTTTCGATGGCATTATTTGCCGGTCATATTGTCGATCAAAGAGAGAAAAAAGGATTATTAGTAAAATGTATTTTAGGTTTTTCAATAATTAGTTTTGGATTATTTTTACTGACTTGGCCTACAGTTGTTTGCGGCTGGTCTTCAATTGTAATTCTGTATTCCATTTATGCATTAGTGTTTTTGGGAGGTTTAGTACGTGCTTTTCTTGGGCCTACTATTTTCTCTCTTTTGTCCTTGATTATTCCTAAAAAAGTATATCCAAATGCTGCTACTTGGAGCAGTTCAGTTTGGCAGATCGGAGCTGTTATGGGACCTGCAATTGCTGGATTTTCTATTAACTGGATAGGAGTTCACTGGTCAATGTGCCTGGTATTTGGATTCTCAATTCTTTCTTTAGTTGCGCTATCACAAATCAGTAAAAAACCAATCATAAATCCGAAGATTGGAGAATCAATCAAAGATAGTTTAACCGAAGGATTGACTTTTGTATTCAGAAACCAAGTTGTTTTAGGCGCTTTATCACTAGACATGATTGCTGTACTTTTTGGAGGAGCAGTTGCACTATTGCCTGTTTTTGCTCAGGACATTTTAAAAGTTGGTGCTGAAGGCTTTGGAATTTTAAGAGCTGCCCCTGCAGTGGGAGCTTTTATTACTATGATTATTTCTGCCTATGTTCCTTTGTATAAAAATGCAGGGAAAAAACTTTTAGCTGCCATATTTGTTTTTGGATTATCAATTATCTTATTTGGCCTTTCTACTTATTTCTGGCTTTCTGTTTTCGCTTTATTTTTAAGCGGTTTGGCTGATGGAATTTCTGTAGTAATCCGCCAAACGATTCTACAACTTAAAACTCCCGATCATATGCGCGGGCGTGTTGGTGCCGTAAACTCAATTTTCGTTGGATCTTCTAATGAATTAGGTGCTTTTGAAAGTGGTGCAACTGCTAAATTAATGGGAGCTGTAACCTCTGTTGTTTTTGGAGGAAGTGTGACTCTTTTGACTGTTGTGGTAACAGCATTAAAATCGCCGACATTCAGAAATTTAGATCTTCATAAAGATATGGAAGATCATCAAAAATTGGAATAATACTTACAGAAACATAGAAGTGCTATAAGTTAATTTTCAAATCTATCAACAATCAATTTAAATTATCTTATATCACTTACATGGCATAATATTTTTCTAGTTTTTACGAACTTTTTATTTAGAATTGATATAAATAATATTTATATTTGTTGACATAAAAGGTTTTACGATGAGAGAAATTGAACAAATATACCATAACAACTTTGGGATAGCTTTTTACTGGAAAGATCATAACACGACAATTTCAGACAAAGTACAATTGGTTTTTAAAGAAACTGGCTTTTATTTCACTATTCAGGAATTGAATCTTTTTTGTGATTTAATTGAAGATAGTATGATTGAAAATGGCTGTTGTGAAGCTTGTGAAATGAAATATTCCTGCCATAAATTTCTACTAAAAACTCCATGTAATTCTATTGATTTAGCTGTAAATATGACCGAACTAAAATCTATCAAAGATTTAGTTGAAGGCTCATTATTCAAAATTGAATTGGATGAGTATGTTTACGGAGTTGGAATGAATTAAGAAGCATTCTAAATATTTTAACAACATTTTTTCATTATTGAAATATATTTTGATTCAATTCAAAAAAAAGTATATTTACAGCAATGAAAAAAGCTGTATTTCTAATTACCACTATTCTTTTGGCAGTTTTATTTGTCAACTGCACCAATAAATCAGAGGAATATATTGACCCTCGCGGAACCGATTACGCGGGTTCAGAAAGCTGCGTTCAATGCCATAAAACGCAGTCTGAAATGGTGTTTCATAGTTCACACTTCAAAGCTACAGCGCCGGCAATACTAGAAAATGTTTCTGGCGATTTTGATTCTAAAAATCATACTTTCATTTATGATAAAAACACCAAATTGGTCATGGAAAAACATGGCGACAGTTTGTACCAGGTTTTGTATAAAAATGGAAAAGAAACAGCCAAATATAAATTTGAAATTGTTTTTGGAACCAAACATGCCCAAACATCAGTTTACTGGAGAAATAATAATACTTACGAATTACCTCTTTCCTATTATCATTCTGTAAATAACTGGGCTACAAGTCCTGGTTTCCCTGCCGATAAACCTTATTTTGATCGAATGGTTGTAAAAGATTGTTACGCCTGCCATAGTTCTAATATCAGTTCTAGAACTGTTAATCAAAGTTCTGCAGAGAAAAACTTCATGTCTATGGACATTGAAGATGTTATCAATAAAAAAACTATTGTTTACGGAATTGACTGCGAACGCTGTCACGGACCAGCAAAAAAACATGTTGAATTTCATTTAAAAAATCCAAACGTGAAAGTCGCAAACAGTATTACCAGTTTTAAAACACTGAACCGACAACAAAAACTAGATGCCTGTGCATTATGTCATGCAGGAAATGATGGAATGAAGTTAAAATCCCGTTTTGAATTTAAACCTGGAGATAATTTATCGGCTTTCTTTCGTGAAACCAGAAGTATAAATGATACAACGCAATTTGATGTTCATGGAAATCAATTCAGATTAATGGCGCAGAGCAAATGTTTTATCAACAGCGAAAAAATGGATTGTATTACTTGTCATAATCCACATGAAAATGCTTCTAAAAACATGGCGTCATATTCTAAAATCTGCATGAGCTGTCATCAAGGTTTAAAACACAACCAAACAACGCTTAAAAGCATGCCTGAAAAGTTATTAGCCGACAATTGTGTAGAGTGCCACATGCCTAAGAAAGCTTCAAATGCAATTAGTTTTCAGCTTTCGAACAGTAAACAACTTTCGAATTATATTTTGAGAACACACAAAATTGGAATTTATCCGAAAAGCAAAAAGTAATTATTTCTTGAATTCCTTCAATTCAAAAGTTTCTCCGTCAAAAACACCATAAGTAAAATAACCAATCCAGTCGCCCAGATTAACATACTGGGAATCTTCTCCAACGGTACGAATCATTGGTAAATGGCGATGACCGAAAATGAAATAATTATAATGTTTGGTTTCTAGTTTGCGCTTTGCGTACAAGATCAGCCATTCTTTTTCTTCGCCTAAAAACTTAATATCTTCATCTCCAGAAATCAATTTGTTTTTAACCGATAAATATTGTGCTAAACTTACGCCCACATCTGGATGTAGCCAGCGAAAAAGCCATTTTGAAAACGGATTCGTAAATACCTTTTTCATTCTTTTATAACCTTTATCACCAGGACCTTTTCCGTCGCCGTGACCAATTAAAAAGGTTTTTCCGTTAAAAGTAAACTCTTTGTTATCGTGATAAACGGGAATATTCAATTCGGTTTCAAAATAATCATTCATCCATAAATCATGATTTCCAACGAAAAAATAAATCGGGATGCCGCTGTCGCGAATTTCAGCCAGTTTGCCTAAAATGCGTACAAATCCTTTTGGAACCACCGTTTTGTATTCAAACCAAAAATCAAATAAATCACCCAATAAAAAAATCGCTTCTGCATCTTCTTTAACCTCATCAAGCCAAGCCACGAATTTCTTTTCACGCGGCAAACTCAATTCTGGAGTAGGCGCACCAAAATGCTGATCTGAAGCAAAATATACTTTTTTCATTTAATGTGAGATGTGAATTGTGAGATGTGAAATGAAAAGCATTTTACAATTTACTTTTCACATTTCACTTTTAACTTTTAACTTTTTTACAAATTATCCGATGCGTACCATTCTGCGAAAGAAGATTCTGTTTCTTGAAGTTTTAGCGAGAAAAGAGAAATTCCTTTTGGAAGTCTTGCCACAATTCTTTCTGCAAAATCAACTACCATATTTTCGCTTGTTGGCTGATAATCTACCAAAATAACGTGATGACCGCGATTTTTTAATTCATTAGCCAATTCGATATGCGGCGTTGTTTGGTTAAAAACAGTTGCATGGTCAAACTGATCGACGATTTCTTCTTTTACAATTTTCTTTAGATCCGAAAAATCAATCACCATTCCGAACTTTACATTCGATCGATCTGTAATTGGCGAACCAATAACAGTTACCGATAATTTATAACTGTGTCCGTGAACGTTCTTGCATTTTCAGTCGTAACCGTACAATGCATGTCCAGTTTCGAAACTAAATTGTTTTGTAATTCTGATATTACTCATCGATGTTTAATTTTAAGGATGCAAATTTACGAATTAATAACCGTTTAAATAGTAAATTCAAATAAAGAAAAATTCCAAAATCCATTACGAATTTAATGTAATTGGAATTTGAAATTTCTCCACGTGGAATTTCCCTTATCTATTTTTTAAACTGAAGCAAAGCATTTCTGCTAAAATCAGATAAAACTAGTTTACCCGTAATTGCAGCACGTTCGAAAAGAAGCGATTCCCAGTTTTCCGTATTTTCCCAAATAATCCTTTTCATTTCCTGCAAAGCTTCAGGATTGTATGAACTTAATTTTTGAGCAAAACTTTCAACGTCTGCATCAAGATCACGAATATCTTTTAAAACAGAATAAAGTCCTTTTTGAAAAGCCCAATCTGCCGATTTCCATTCATGTGCTGCTAAGGTCATTTCTGTCATTGCTGTTTTCCCTATTTTGCGAGAAACCGCAGGCTCAATTACAAAAGGTCCGATTCCGATTGCCAATTCAGATAATTTAATATCACTTTGTGGAGTCGCAAAAACATAATCGCAGGCAGCAATAATTCCGACACCGCCACCAACAGCTTTTCCCTGCACACGGCCGATTATAATTTTATTGCAATTTCGCATTGCATTTAGCAAATAGGCAAAACCAGAAAAAAATTCAGTTCCCTGTTCTTCATCTTCAACCTTTAAAAGTTCATCAAAAGAAGCGCCTGAACAAAAGGTTTTCTCACCTTCACTTTTTAAAATAATAACCGAAACATTTTCATTTCGGCTTAACGAATTAATTTCGGTGGTAAGCTGATCTAGTAATTGACGCGGAAAAGAATTACTTGCAGGATGACCAAACTGAACCGTTGCAATGGTATTTTGAAAAGAAGTTTCTAAACTTCCATTTAGATTTTCTGAACTCATAAAAAATAGATTTAAACGTAAAGTTACGCTTTTGCAAAATATTTTGTCTGATTGATTTCTAAATTTGTTTTTTGAGAATTATTTGACTTTATTTGTTATGCTTTTGGGGGATTAGCTCATTTGGCTAGAGCGTCCCGATGAAAATCGGGAAGGCGACAGTTCAAATCCGATATTCTTCACAAAACAAAAGGGGGATTAGCTCATTTGGCTAGAGTATCCCGATGAAAATCGGGAAGGTGACAGTTCAAATCCGATATTCTTCACAAAACAAAAGGGG